>Ga0137412_10000624_pt1 | contig 25783 bp, 25 predicted proteins | sample CZODoug2_1_16fun_FD_122160 | JGI IMG/M metagenome (GOLD analysis project Ga0137412, IMG submission 122160) | Vadose zone soil fungal communities from Angelo Coast Range Reserve, California, USA - CZODoug2_1_16fungal (Hybrid Assembly) | ecosystem: Environmental > Terrestrial > Soil > Vadose zone... | reverse complement strand
CTCGGCGGCCAGCGTGTGCAGATCGCGCCGCGGCACCCCCAGCTCCCACAGCGCGTTGATCGCCACCAGCACCGCGGCGGCGTCGGCGCTGCCGCCCGCCATCCCGCCTGCGACCGGAATCGACTTCTCGACCGAGATCGCCACGTCGGGCGAACGCCCAACGTGCTCGGCCAGCAGCTCGGCCGCCTGCCACGCCAGGTTGCGATGGTCGGTGGGCACCTCCTCGACGCCCTCACCGGATACTTCCAACGACAGCACGTCGGCGTTGCGGACCGTAATCTCGTCGAAGAGCGAAACGGCGTGGAAGACGGTGGTCAGTTCGTGATACCCGTCGTCACGCAGGTCGCCGACGGCCAGAAAGAGGTTGACCTTGCCGGGCACGCGCACCGTGACGGAACCCGTCGGCACCCATTCGGACGCGGGACTTCCATCAGAGGACGGCACGCCACGACATTATCGCCGCGACAGCGCGGACAAGTACGAAGTGGTGAGATACCCCTCGTTGATCCCGCCGCTCGGCACCAGCTTTCTCGGACACCGGAGGACTCTAAAACTAGTGTTTGCTCAGAAGGTGTGTCAAGGATCACCCAACGGTTGCGCTCGCCTGGTCCCGAACCCAACCGGAACCTTAGTCTGAGAGCGTGCCGGTGCCCGACGATCGCTTCGACGAATACGTGGTCGACGGTGTGGTTGGCCACGGCGGATCCACCACGATCTACCGGGCCCACGACAGGGCTGCCCCCGATCACTTGGTTGCGCTCAAGGTGCTCGATCCACGACACCGCGACCCCGTCTGGGTGCACCGCCTCGAGCGCGAGTACGGGTTTGCCAGCCGCCTGGATCACCCCCATGTAGTGACGATGTACGACTTCGGCCGGGAATGGCTGGCGATGCAACTCGTCAGTGGTGGCACCGCGACCAAACTGACCACCATGCGGGACCGGCTCACCGCGCTCGCCGACGTCGCATCCGCACTCGACTTCGCCCACGTGAACGGGATCGTGCACTGTGACGTGAAGCCCACCAACATCCTTGTCTTCGAGGACTTCTCGCAGGGCGGTGCAGTGCTGATCGACTTCGGCTCGGCCCGCTCGCTGGCCGAGGACGCCCACCACCGGCCGACCCACGTCGAGGGATCGTTGCCCTATACCGCTCCCGAGCTGCTGCACGGGCGAGTCCCGTCAGCAGCCGCCGACGAGTACGCATTGGCCTGCACCGCCGTCCAACTACTCACCGGCGCACCGCCATTCACCGCGACCACGACGATCGCACTCATCGACGATCATCTGAACCGGCCGGTCCCCCGCTACGCCCGCCGCATCGATTGGATTCCACACGCCTTCGACTCGATCCTGGCCAAGGCGATGGCCAAGGACCCAGACCTGCGCTACGACAGCTGTTCGGAGTTCGTCAGGCTGATCACCCGGGCGCTGAGCTGACGTCGCAGCGGTTCTACGTAACTCAACATTAACTCTCCTCGAGTTTCCCCTTCTGTAACGTGCGATTAGCGTCGGTCCATGACCTCGACCGAGTACGACACGTCAGCACTGGCACACGAGGAAGAGGGTTACGACAAGGGCCTGAAACCCCGTCAGCTGCAGATGATTGCGATCGGTGGCGCCATTGGCACCGGTCTGTTCATGGGCGCTGGCGGTCGGTTGGCCAGCGCCGGTCCGGGGCTCTTCATCGTCTACGCCATCTGCGGCGTGTTCGTCTTCTTCATCCTGCGGGCACTGGGCGAACTGGTGCTGCACCGCCCGTCGTCGGGTTCGTTCGTGTCGTACGCACGCGAATTCCTCGGCGAGAAGGCGGCTTACGTCGCTGGCTGGATGTACTTCTTCAACTGGGCGTGCACGTCGATCGTCGACGTCACCGCGATCGCGCTGTACATGCACTACTGGGGCGCGTTCGAGCCGATTCCGCAATGGGCCATCGCGCTGGTCGCGCTGGTTATCGTGCTGAGCATCAACATGATCTCGGTCAAGTGGTTCGGCGAGATGGAGTTCTGGGCCGCCCTGATCAAGGTCATCGCGCTGGTCACCTTCCTCGTTGTCGGCATCGTCTTCCTGGCAGGACGGTTCAAGGTCGAGGGCGCGACCACCGGCCCATCGGTGATCACCGACAACGGTGGCATCCTGCCCAACGGTCTGCTGGCACTCGTCGTCATCACCTCGGGCGTCATCTTCGCCTATGCCGCAGTCGAATTGGTCGGCACGGCGGCTGGCGAGACGGAGAACCCGGCGAAGGTGATGCCCAAGGCCATCAACTCGGTGATCTTCCGGATCGCGGTGTTCTACGTCGGCTCGCTGATCCTGCTGGCCCTGCTGCTGCCCTACACGAAGTACAAATCCGGCACTAGCCCGTTCGTCACGTTCTTCTCCAGTATCGGTGTACCCGCGGCTGGCGACATCATGAACTTCGTCGTGCTGACCGCGGCGTTGTCGAGCCTGAACGCCGGGCTTTACTCGACCGGCCGGATTCTGCGCTCGATGTCGATGAACGGCAGCGCGCCCAAGTTCACCTCCAAGATGTCCAAACGTGGTGTGCCGTGGGCCGGGATCGCGCTGACGGCCTGCTTCACGGTCGTTGGGGTGTTCCTGAACCTGTTCGTCCCAGCCGAGGCGTTCAACATCGCGCTCGACCTGTCGGCGCTGGGCATCATCGCGTCGTGGGCCACCATCGTCATCTGCCAGATTCAGCTGTACCGCTGGTCGAAGAAGGGCATCCTGGCGCGCCCCGCGTTCCGGTTGTTCGGAACCCCGTACACCAGCTACGCCACCCTGGTGTTCCTGGCCGCCGTGACCTTGCTGATGTGCATCGAGAACTACTGGAACGCCATCGCGATCGTGGTGATCGTGCCCATCCTCATCGGCGGTTGGTACGCAGTGCGGGGCCGCGTGCTCGAGATGGCCCAGGAACGCGTTGGCTTCACCGGCAACTACCCCGTGATCGCCGAGACGCCGCTCATGGACGAGTTCCTCGAGAAGGACGCGCGCGAGGCCGCCAGGCACCAAAAGGCCGACACCGAGTAGGTGGGACAAACGTTTGGTCTCTGCGCGCCCGGCAGCGCGAATGTCATTGGCGGCGTTGTAGTCCCGATCGTGGACCGCCTGGTACGTCCACTGCCGGCCAAGTCCGACCACTCTGAACAGACCGCAAGCCCCGCACGTTCAAGTGCGGGGCTTGCGTCCAAAACTCCGTATTAGTAAGTACGGATCCGATTCGCTTGCTGCGGCGTTTCCGTGTCAGCCTGACCGGAGCGCTGCAGCAGGCGGACGAAGTCCGCGATGCCGAGTGTCTCACCGCGACGCGACGGGTCGATGCTCGCCGAAAGCAGCCGCTCGGCAGATTCGTTGCCAGACCCCGCCCACTCGGCGAACGCGTTACGCGACGTCTTGCGCCGTTGCGAGAACGCGATGTCGATGAGCGAGAACACCTTGTCGCGGAATGCGCTCTCGGTCGGCCAAGACGAGGTCTCGTACCGGTCGATGCGCACCAGCCCCGAGTACACCCGTGGGATCGGCCAGAACACCGTCGGCGAGACCATGCCGTAGCGCCGGACGTTTCCGTAGAAACGCACCTTGGCACTCGGCACGCCGTAGTCCTTGCCACCGGGCTCGGCGGCCAGACGTTCGGCGACCTCGGCCTGCACCATCACCAGGACGGTGCGGATCGACGGGAACTCGGCCAGCAGATGCAGCAACGCCGGCACGGCCACGTTGTAGGGCAGGTTGGCGACGAGCGCAGTCGGCTCATCCTCCATATCGCCCTTGGTGAAGGTCAGGATGTCGTGGTTCAGGACCGTGAGCCTGCCGATCTCGCTGTGCGAGTGCTCGGCGACGGTCTGCGGCAGCTGACGAGCCAGCACCGGGTCGATCTCGACGGCGGTCACCCGTGACCCGCGGTCCAGCAGCGCCAGCGTCAGCGACCCAAGGCCAGGACCGACCTCGAGAACGTGATCGTTGCGGTTGACCCCGGATGCCGACACGATGCGGCGAACGGTGTTGGCGTCATGAACGAAGTTCTGGCCGAACGACTTACGTGGTCGGAAATCCAGTTCCTTCGCCAAATGTCTTATCTCGGTGCGACCGAGGAGCCGAATCGTCAGCGTGCACCCACTCTCCCACTACACACAGGCCAAGCGCCCCATCCTTGACGCGCCCGAGTTACCTCAGCTATCGCGATCTGCTCTTCCTTGGTAGCTAGATCGGCTCTCGGAGCATACCGCAAACCGCCCTGCCGTTCCCAAGTGTTCTGATCAAATTGGACGCCTCCGTAAAAACCGTTACCTGTGTTTATAGCCCAATTACCACCTGCCTCGCAGCGGGATAGCGCGTCCCATGTGCCGCCGTTGGACACCGGCGGCACCTCGGTACCGGGCTTGGCACCCACCCGGAGCACCCCGTCGCGGGCCGGAGTGATTACGACATTGGCTACTGGCAACCTGCTGGTTTCAACTCCATTGAGGTAGGCCACGGCAAAGGTGACGTCCTGCGTGCCCGGGGTTCCGGGGTCCTCGACGATCTGGCGGCTCATGTTCAGCGTGGGGTCGGGGATCTGCTTGTTGCCCGGCGCCAGCGGCATCCGCTGGGTGGTCTTCTCGACGCGCATCCGCGTCACCTGGATCTGCATGCCGTCGACGACGGGCGACGACGCGACCGGCACCACGGAGTCACTCTGCAGCAGCGGGGCGCCCGCCGCCTCAAGCAAACCGGCGACGTTAGCGGCGGCCAACCGGACGGTCCGCACGACTCCCGCATCGTTGATCTGCACCGTCCGTGGGCTCACGACCGGCAGTGACATCCCCTCGAGCGGCACGCGGCTGCCGCGGGAGGCCGCTGCCGGCGCGGTGTCGGACATCGACAACTGCGCGAGTGCCTCGGACACGGTGGATGCAGTCGTCCAGACCTGGCGGCTGTCATGACCGTCCAGCGAGATCTGCAGGGGCCGGCTGCGGCGCAGCACGATGGTGTCCGACTGGTGCACGTCGGCATCCCCCGCGGGGTACAGGTCGTCGCGCTCGCCGACGTCGAACCCGTACTCCTTCACCACGTCGATGACGTGGGATTTCATGGTCGGCACCGTCATGGACGCGCCGTCGACCGTCAGCGTGACGGTCTTGTGCGCCACGACGGCGTAGCCGCCGGCGTAGACCAGCGTGGCCAGCAAAGCGCCGACGAGTAGCCGCAACATGGGCGAGCGTGCGTGATGAAGTTTGTCCAAGGCGTTCAAAAGTGTCTATCCCCGACTATGTGGGCGGCATGAAGTACCTCTCCAGCCGACCGTTGAATAACAGGACGGTAACGAAAGCCCCTGGTAGGGGCAACTCGCCTCAGCGACTGATTCCGTAGGTTCTCATGGCGTTCTCCGATGTCTCGTGAGCGAGATCACCCGGCGATCGGCCTACGACCTCGGCCAATGCCCGCACGGTGTAGGGCAGGCAGTACGACTCATTCGGTGCCCCTCGGTACGGATGCGGGGTCAAGAACGGCGCGTCGGTTTCGACGAGCAGCTGCCCGGGAGGGATCAGCCGGGCAGCGTCGCGCAGCGCCGACGCGTTCTTGAAGCTGACCGTTCCCGACAGGCTGAGCAGCCAGCCCGCGTCCACGCAGATCCGCGCCGTCTCCGGCCCCGACGAGAAGCAGTGGAAGATCACTGCGTCGGGAGCGCCCTCGGCGCGCAGCACGTCGATCACCTCGGCGTCGGCGTCGCGGTTGTGGATCATCAGCGGCTTGCCGGTGCGCTTGGCCAGATCGATGTGCCATGCGAACGCCTCGCGCTGCTGGGCCGGGTCCGCGCAGCCGTCGAGCTTGCCCGGCCAGTACAGATCGATCCCGGTCTCCCCGATCGCGACTACCCGCGGATGGGCCGCGAGCCGCTCGATCTCTGCCCGTGCGTCGTCGGTGAGCGCGTTGGCGCGCGTCGGGTGCAGCGCCACCGCTGCGTACACGCGGTGATCCCAGTCGGCCGCCTGCGCCGCCCACTGCGCCGAGGCCAGGTCGTCGGCGATCGTCACGACGGCCTGAACTCCCACCGCCTCGGCGCGGTCGAGGATCGCGCGGACGTCGTCGGCGTCGGACGCACCGCAGGCGTCGAGGTGGGTGTGCGCGTCGATCAGCGGTGTCAGCGGCTCCGGGGCCGGTGGCCTCTCGCGTCTGGAACTCACACCACACAATAAGGTGAGGACAAATGGCTAGAGATATCCCCGGGGCGCACGCGCCCACCCCAGGCGGGCCCTACTACATCACCACGGCGATCGACTACCCCAACGGCGCCCCACACATCGGGCACGCGTACGAGAAGACCGCGACCGACGCGATCGCGCGGTTCAAGCGGCTCGACGGCTTCGACGTGCGATTCCTCACCGGCACCGACGTGCACGGGCTCAAGATGGCGGAAACCGCCGCGGCGGAGGGCATACCGACCGCCGACCTCGCCAGGCGCAACTCGGACGTGTTCCAGCAGATGCAGGAGCGGCTCAACGTCTCGTTCGACCGGTTCATCCGCACCACCGACGCCGACCACACCGCGGCGTCGATCGAAATCTGGAACCGGATGAATGCCTCGGGCGACATCTACCTTGGCGCCTACGCGGGGTGGTACTCCGTGCGCGACGAGCGCTTCTACACCGAGGACGAGCTCGAAGAACGCGCCGACGGCATCCGGTACTCCATCGAGACCGGCACCCCCGTCACGTGGACCGAGGAGCAGACCTACTTCTTCAACCTGTCCGCCTACGGCGACAAACTGCTCGCGCACTACGAGGCCCATCCGGAGTTCATCGGGCCCGACGTGCGGCGCAACGAGGTGCTCAGCTTCGTGTCCGGCGGTCTGCGCGACCTGTCGATCTCGCGCACCACGTTCGACTGGGGCGTCCCAGTACCCGATCACCCCGACCACGTCATGTACGTGTGGGTGGACGCGTTGACCAACTACCTGACCGGCGTCGGCTTCCCCGACACCGAGTCCGATGCGTTTCGCCGGTACTGGCCGGCCGACATGCACGTGATCGGCAAGGACATCATCCGATTCCACGGCGTGTACTGGCCGGCATTCCTGATGTCAGCCGGAATCGAGCTACCGCGAAGGGTTTTCGCGCACGGCTTCATCAACGTCAAGGGCGAGAAGATGAGCAAGTCGGTGGGCAACGTCGTCGACCCCATCGCTCTGGTCGACGCGTTCGGGGTCGACCAGGTGCGCTACTTCCTGATGCGAGAGGTGCCGTTCGGACAGGACGGCAGCTACAGCGAGGACGCGATCATCGGCCGGATCAACGCCGATCTGGCCAACGAGTTCGGCAACCTGGCCCAGCGGTCACTCTCGATGGTGAACAAGAACCTCGACGCGGCCGTGCCGACGCCGGGTGAGTTCACCGACCAGGACCGCGAACTGCTCGCCACGGCCGACGCGCTGTTGGAGCGGGTGCGGGCCGATTTCGACGTCCCTGCCATGCACCTTGCGCTGGAAGCCATCTGGCTGATGCTCGGCGCAGCCAACCGGTACTTCTCCGCCCAAGAGCCGTGGGTGCTGCGCAAGTCCGAATCCGAGAGCGATCAGGAGCGGTTCCGGACCGTTCTCTATACGACGCTCGAGGTGGTGCGCATCGCCGCGCTCCTGGTGCAGCCGGTGATGCCGGAATCGGCAGCCAAGCTGCTCGACCTGCTCGGACAGCCCGCCGATCAGCGCACCTTCGCGGCGATTGCGACGCGGGTCGTGCCAGGCACGGCGCTGCCGACACCCGAGGGCGTGTTCCCCCGCTACCAGGTGGAGTGACTCGCGCCACTTCGGGCGGCAGCGTGTCACACTTCGGCGGTCAGCGGTGTCTTGAGGTCAGACCCGGCTCCCCATCACAGGGAAGAGGAGCCGGACCTACCTCAAAGGAGTAGTAGTCATGACCGAGAAGACCAACGTCGTCGTCATCGGAGGCGGATACGCCGGTGTGCTCGCGGCCAACCACCTACGCGTCAACGGTGACGTCGCGGTCGCGCTGATCAACCCGCGGCCGGAGTTCGTCGAGCGGATCAGGCTCCATCAACTCGTCACCGGGTCCGACGACGCGGTCGTGGACTACGCCGACGTGCTCGGCGCTGACATTCGACTCGTGGTCGACACGGCCGAGCGCATCGACGCCACGTCGCACACCGTGACGCTGGGATCCGGTGACACCATCGGATACGACTACCTCATCTACGCGGTCGGAAGCACCGGAGCGGCATTGACCGTTCCCGGAGCTGCCGAATTCGCCTATCCCATCTCGGATTTGGAACACGCCGAGCAGTTGCGTGCGGCGATGGCCGCTGTTCATCCCGGCGCGATGGTGACGGTGGTCGGCGCAGGCCCCACCGGAATCGAGACCGCCGCCGAACTCGCCGAAGAAGGCCAGGCGGTGACGCTGGTGTGCGGTGGCGTGCTCGGCCCGTACCTGAGCGAGGCCGGCAGGAAGTCGGTGGTCAAGCGGATGCGCAAGCTCGGCGTGACGGTCGTGGACGGGCCCGGCGCCAAGGTCACCGAGGTGCGCAAGGACTCGGTGCTGCTCGCCGACGGCCGCGAGCTGCCAAGCATCGTGACGATCTGGACGGCCGGGTTCGGCGTGCCCGACCTGGCCACCCGCAGCGGTCTGGCCACCGACGCGATCGGACGACTGCTCACCGATGAGACGTTGACCAGTGTCGACAACCCGTACATCGTTGCCGCGGGCGATGCTGCCGCGCCATCGGATTCACCGCTGCGGATGAGCTGCCAGGCGGCGTTGCCGCTCGGCGCGCAGGCCGCCAACACCGTGCTCAGCCGCATCGCGGGCACCGAGCCTGCGGTGCTGAACCAGGCGTTCACCGGGCAGTGCGTCAGCCTTGGCCGGGCGGGCGGCACCATCCAGATCGCGCACGGCGACGATCGGGTGACGCGGTTCTACGTCGGTGGTCGCACCGCGGCGTCGATCAAGGAGGCCGTGTGCAAGGGCACGGTCTGGGCCCTCGGCCGAGAGGCCCGCAAACCGGGTTCGTACTTCTGGTTGAAGGGCGGCAAGCGGGCCGAGAAGCTCGCCGAGGCAAAGGTCTCCGGAGCCGCCCGGCCGGCGACATCGGGCGCCGTCGAGTGAGCAAGGACGAACACGCCGAGCGGTTCACCCTGCTGCGGCCACTGCTGTTCACGATCGTCTACGAGATACTGGGCTCCGCAACCGAATCCGACGACGTACTGCAGGACAGCTATCTGCGGTGGGCCGACGTGGACCTCGCAACGGTGCGGGACACCAAGTCGTATCTCGCGCAACTGGTGACGCGCCAGGCGCTCAACGCGCTGCGGGCGGGCGCCCGACGTCGGGAGGACTACATCGGCCCGTGGCTGCCCGAACCGCTCCTGCTCGACGAGCGCGACGCCTCGGCCGACGTCGTGCTCGCCGAGTCCGTGTCGATGGCGATGCTCGTCCTGCTCGAAACACTCACGCCGGACGAGCGCGCGGTGTTCGTCCTGCGCGAGGTGTTCGGTTTCGACTACGACGAAATCGCCGGGGCGGTCGGTAAATCCGTGACGACGGTGCGCCAGGTGGCACACCGTGCCAGGGAGCACGTGCAAGCCCGGCGCAAGCGGTTCGAACCCATGGATGCGGCCAGATCCGCTGAGATCACCGAACAGTTCATGAACGCGGCCGCCACCGGCGACATGGAGGGCCTGCTCTCGATGCTGGCACCGGACGCGACTTGGACCGCCGACAGCGACGGCAAGGCCAGCGCGGCCCGACGCCCGGTGGTGGGTGCGGACAAGGTGGCCAAGGCGATCATGGGGTTGTTCCGCATGGGCCGGAAGCTTCCCGGCGTGCGGATCGAGTCAGCGGCGTACAACAGCGCGCCGGCCATGATCGTCTACAGCGGCGACCACTTGGAAGGTGTCTTCGTCTTCGAGGTCATCGACGGCAAGATCACCAACTTCTACGCCATGCGCAACCCCGACAAGCTGGCCACGATCTCGGTCCCCCGGACCATCAGCCGATAGCTTCTGTCACGCTAGGACGATGCGCGTCGAGCGAGTCGCCGGGCTGGGGCAGGCACCGTCGGTGCTGCGTGCCCTGGCTTCGGCGACGGCGCTCCGAGGCCTGCCTCCGCCCGCCGCCCTGACCGGCGACTGGTTCGGATCACGCGCGGTGATCGTGCCGAGTGTCGCGATCGAACCAGTCGGCGTCGGCGACGTCTTCGACACCACGCCAGGGTCATCCGGCGACGAAGTGGGCGGCGGATGGATCGGCTACCTGTCCTATCCCGATGCGGGCACCGACGGGGCAGGCCCGCGGATCCCCGAGGCCGCCGGTGGATGGACGGACGACGTGCTTCGTCAGGCCGTCAATGGAACCTGGTGGTACGAAAGCCTTTCCGGCGATCCCGCACCGTCCTGGCTGGCCGATGCCCTGAGCGCCGACGTGCCTGCGACGCCCTGCCGGATCGACTGGGGCCACGCCGACCGCGACGCCCACCAAGCCGGGGTGCACGCTTGCCTCGAAGCGATCGCCGCGGGTGAGGTGTACCAGGCCTGTGTGTGCACGCAGTTCGTCGGAGTGGTCACCGGTGCGCCAGTCGACTTCTTCGCCGAGGCGGTGGCGCGAACCGCACCCGCCCGCGCGGCGTTCGTTGCCGGCGACTGGGGCGCCGTCGCGTCGCTGTCGCCCGAACTGTTCCTGCGCCGCGTTGGCGAGGCCGTCGACTCGAGCCCCATCAAGGGCACGCTGCCGATCGACGAGTCACCGTCGGCGCTGCGCGCGTCGGTCAAGGACGTCGCCGAGAACATCATGATCGTCGACCTGGTCCGCAACGATCTCAGCCGGGTCGCGGTCACCGGCAGCGTCACCGTGCCCGAACTGCTGGCGGTGCGCCCCGCGCCCGGGGTGTGGCATCTGGTGTCGACCGTGTCAGCGCGCATCGACACCGCCGTGCCGATGTCCGCCGTTCTCGACGCCACGTTTCCCCCCGCATCGGTCACCGGCACACCGAAGGCAAGGGCCCGCGACCTGCTCGCGACGTGGGAACCGGTGCGGCGCGGAATCTATTGTGGAACGGTCGGATTGGCCTCACCCGTGGCAGGCACCGAGCTCAACGTGGCGATCCGCACTGTCGAGTTCGACGGCACCGGGCGCGCGGTGCTCGGCGTCGGAGGCGGCATCACCGCGGACTCCGACCCGGAAGCGGAGTGGCGGGAGTGTCTGCACAAGGCGGCCCCGACCATCGGCGCTACTGCCTTGCGCGACAACGTTCGACGAGGATCTCAGCCAGCCGTTCGGGTTCGCTGACCATCAAGCCGTGACAGGTGTTCATCTCGATTACCTCCTGCACGCCGCCGATCGCCTCGATGCTCGCCAGCTGCTCCTTCACCGGATGAGTGCGGTCCCGCCGGGTCAGGATCCAGGTGCGCGGGACGTCGCCGGGCATGCCGCGGCGGGACACCTTCTCCACCGTGATGCGCGAGGAGTCCGGATACAACCGGCCAGCCATGAATCGGCGTCGTGCACGCGGAACCCCGTTGAGGAAAACGAACCTCGGCACCAAGGGCGGCCACTCGTACGGTGCCTCCTTCTTCGAATTCCAGCGGGCGCCCAGTGCGAGCGGCCCCGACAGCGTGTCCACCATGGCGGCGCCTTCGGGTGGAACACACGCCGCCGCAAGGATCATCTCGCGAACGCGCGATGCACCGAGCTTCGTGACCACCCCTGGCACTGTGAGGCCGGCCATCGAATGACCTACGATCACAACGTCATCCAGACCGGCGTCCTCGATGTCGGCGACGACGGAGTCCACCCAGTCGGCGATGGTCAGCGCCCACAGATCACCCGGCTTACCGCGCCGACCCGGCAGGTCCACCGCGAGCACCGTCAACTCCGGTGCGCGACGATGGATCTCGTCGATGGTGAGATCCCAACAGTCCGCAGCGTGGGCGCCACCGTGGACCAGGACCAGCGCAGGCAATGACATGGTGACCTTTCAGCGGCGGGCTTCCAGAACCGCGTCGTAGAGCGCACGCCGCGACGGCGCGCCCGGATGCGCGGCGATCACCTCGGCACACGCGTCCTTGACCCCCGCTCCGGCGTCCACCAGAGCGAGCACCTCGGCGACCAGCGTCGCCGCGTCCGCGCGCGGCACTGCACCGGCGAGCACCACGGTGATCTCGCCAAGCACCCCGTCGGCGGCCCAGTCGGCGAGCTCGCCAAGCGAGCCCCGCTTGACCTCCTCGTGCGTCTTGGTCAGCTCACGGCACACCACCGCGCGCCGATCGGGGCCGAGCGCGTCGACGGCGTCGCGCAGGCACTGCTCAAGGCGACGTGGCGACTCGAAGAACACGCAGGTCCGCAGCTCGGCCGCCAGCCCGCCCAGCCACGACCTGCGGGCGGCCTGCTTGCGTGGGGCGAAGCCCTCGAAGCAGAACCGGTCCGACGGCAGCCCCGACACCGCCAGCGCCGTCGTCACCGCCGAGGGGCCAGGCAAGCAGCTGACCTGCAGCCCCAACTCAGCACAGGCCGCGACCAGGCGATAGCCGGGATCGCTGATCAACGGCATGCCCGCATCGCTGACCACCAGCACCGTCGCACCTGCCACGATGTCGTCCACCAGGGTCGGCACCCGCGACGCCTCGTTCTGATCGAAGAAGCTGACCACCCGGCCGGCAGGCTTGACGCCGAGCGCCTGCGCCAGGGTCCGGACCCGTCGGGTGTCCTCGGCGGCGATGACGTCGGCGCTGCCGAGCGCCTCGACGAGGCGCGCCGAAGCATCCCCGACCTGCCCCAACGGCGTGGCCGCGAGCAGCAGTCGACCGTCCGTCACAGTGCACAGCCTACGATCGCTCGTGTGACCGCCCCGCCCGCCAACCCGGACGTCTCGGATGCCCCGGACGTTCCGGATGTCGTGGACGCCCCCCGCGCGGTCCCCGTGATCAGTCCCGCCCCCTTGATGCCCGCCCCCGACTTCGGGCCGATGGACCGGTTGCAGGGCTGGGCCATGACGGCGGTGATCACCGCGCTGGCGGCCTTGACGCGGTTCCTGAACGTCGGCTCCCCCACCGACGGGGCAACGCCGATCTTCGACGAGAAGCACTACGCACCGCAGGCCTGGCAGATGCTCGGCAACCATGGCGTCGAGGACAACCCGGGTTACGGGCTGGTCGTCCACCCGCCGGTCGGCAAGCAGCTGATGGCCATCGGTGAGGCACTGTTCGGCTACAACGGGGTGGGCTGGCGATTCAGCGCAGCGGTGTGCGGCGTGATCACCGTGCTGCTGGTGGCCCGCATCGTCCGCAGGATCACCCGCTCCACGCTGATCGGCGGCATCGCAGGCCTGCTGATCGTCGCCGACGGCGTCAGCTTCGTCTCGGCGCGCACAGCGCTGCTGGACGTCTTCCTCGTCGTGTTCGTGGTGGCGGCGTTCGGTGCGCTGATCGTGGACCGCGACCAAATGCGGGAGCGGATGCACGTCGCGCTGCTCGAGGGCCGCATCGGCGAGACGCCGTGGGGCCCACGCCTCGGGGTGCGTTGGTGGCGGTTCGGAGCGGGCGTGCTGCTGGGTCTGGCGTTCGCGACGAAGTGGTCGGGCCTGTACTTCATGGTGTTCTTCGGCGTGATGACGTTGGCGTTCGACGTGGCGGCGCGCCGTCAGTACCGGGTGCCGCGGCCATGGCTGGGCACGCTGCGCCGCGACTTCGGGCCGTCGCTGTATGTGATCGGGCTGATTCCGTTCGGCGTCTACCTCGCGTCCTACGGTCCGTGGTTCGCCTCCGAGACCGCGACCAACCGGCACGAGGAAGGGCAGACGATCGGCGAGGGCGGTCTGATGCCCGACGCCCTGCGCTCGCTGTGGCACTACACCTATTCGGTCTACAAGTTCCACTCCGAGTTGACCAACGCCGCGGGCAACCACCACCCGTGGGAATCGAAGCCGTGGACGTGGCCGATGTCGTTGCGGCCGGTGCTCTATGCGATCGACCAGGACAACGTCGCCGGGTGTGGCGCGCACTCCTGCGTCAAGGCGGTCATGCTCGTCGGTACGCCCGCGATGTGGTTCCTCGCGGTGCCGGTGCTGGGCTGGGCCATGTGGCGGGCGTTCGTCAGGCGCGACTGGCGCTACGCCGTGGTGCTGGTCGGCTACGGCGCGGGCTACCTGCCGTGGTTCGCCGACATCGACCGGCAGATGTACTTCTTCTATGCCGCGCCGATGGCACCGTTCCTGGTGATGGCGATCGCGTTGATCCTCGGCGACATCCTCTATGCACCACGCCAGAGCGCCGAACGCCACACGCTCGGGCTGCTCGTCGTGTGTCTGTATGTGGCCGTTGTCATTACGAACTTCGCGTGGATGTACCCGATCCTCACCGGGCTGCCCATCTCGCAGTCCACCTGGGACATGCAGATCTGGCTGCCCAGCTGGCGTTAGTTGGCCTGCAGGATCCCAACCCACGCGTTCAATTTGCGCACACGGCTGCGATCGGAAGTTATCCACAGCCGCCTGCGCAATATCAACGACGAGGCCCCGAATTGTCGTGGCGTCTCGCGAGCATCACGGCATGCGAGACGTCTTCATTGGCAGCGAGCGGTTGGCTCAGGGTGCGCTCACCCGCGGGCAGCTGCGGTGGAACTACGAGGCGATCTTCCCGGACGTCTACCAACCCAAGGCTGCTTTGCCGTCACTGTGTCCGCGGATCGTCGGCGCCTGGTTGTGGTCGGGTCGCAACTACGTCGTCGCCGGGTGCGCAGCCGCTGCACTGCATGGGGCGTTGTGGGTCGACGCAACAACGCCAATCGAGCTGATCGGGTGTCGCGGCCGTCCACCGCGCGGCATCGTCGTGCGCAAGGAGCGGATCGACCCCAGCGAGATCATCCTCGTCGACGGCGTGCCAACCACCTGCCCTGCGCGCACCGCGCTGGATCTTGCTCGACACCTGCCACGCGACACCGCCGTCCGGCATCTCGACGCTCTGGCCCGCGCCACGGGCGTGCGCGCCGACGACGTGCTGTCACTGGCAGCCCGCTACCCCCGGGCGCGTGGGCTACGCCGCGCGGAGGTGGCGCTCGATCTGATGGACGGTGGCGCGCAGTCGCCGAAGGAAACGTGGCTGCGACTGGTACTGATTGATGCCGGGTTTCCGCGGCCGCGAACCCAGATCAAGGTGAGCGACGGCGTCAACACTGCATTCCTCGACATGGGTTGGGACGAGCCGATGATCGGGATGGACTACGACGGCGGTCAACACCAAGTCGACCGCCTGCGATACGTCCACGACATCGGTCGCAACGAGTTGGTCCGGCGCGAGGGCTGGATCGACCTCCACGTCGTCGCCGAACATTCGAAGCGATTCATCGTTCACCGCGCCGCGGAGGCGTTCGCCCGCCGCGGCCACTCGTTGACATTGCGCCCAGGGTGGTGAGGAACGCCGAATCACAGCCGTAGGCGCAATCTGGACGCGCCCCGGGGTGAGTGTGCGGATTCCGGAAGCCGCGTTACCTCCTACGACGATTTCCGAAGGCGATCGAGGTTCAAGCGGCGACGTGCAATGGACACGATGGTCCCCACGCCGGCACGACCGGTCCACCCAGTAGGGAGCCGACCATCAGCACATCGACGGAACTCGCCAGAGCGACGGCCGCGCCGCCGCCCGATGTGCGCAAGACCCGTCGCTGGACCGGACTCGCACTGCTGTCGCCAGCCGTCGTCACCTTGCTCCTAATCGCCGTCGTCCCAACGGCATTGGTGATCAGGAACAGTTTCGCGATCGCCGACGACTACGGCGGGATCGTCGGCGGATTCACGCTGGACAACTATCGTGGGCTGGCCGATCCGGTCTACCTGAAGGTGCTGGGCTACAGCCTCACCGTGGCCGGCATCAACACCGTCTTCTGCCTGGTGGTCGGCTACTTCACCGCCAGCTACATCGTGTCCCGCCCGCCGCAGCGTCAGGCACTGATCCTGCTGCTGATCATCGTGCCGTTCTGGACCGACTTCCTGGTTCGGACGTTCGCGTGGATCAACCTGCTCAGCGACGGCGGCCCGGTGGTGTCGATGCTTCGGACCATCGGGGTGGTCGACGGAGCGACTCAGTGGGTGCCGGGTCAGGGGGCCGTCCTCGCCGGCCTGCTCTACGCGTTCCTTCCGACGGCAATCTTTCCGATCTACGCATCCATGCGCAGCATCGACGGATCGTTGCGGGAGGCCGCGGCTGATCTCGGCTGCGGCTGGTGGGATACGCAGCGCCGCATACTCGTTCCGCTCTGCCGGCCAGGCTTGATCGCGGCGGCGGTCCTGACGTTCATCCCGACGCTTGGCGTGTTCGTCATCCCCATTCTGCTTGGCGGCGGCAAGGACCAGCTGGTCGGCAACTTGATCGTCACGCTCTACACCGAGTTCCGCAATCAGCCGATGGGAGCCGCAGCAGCCACCATCCTGCTGGTGTTGATGCTCATCGCGCTGGGCGTCGCCGCCACGTTCCTCCGCCCATCTCGTCGTCGAAAGGCGGTGTGACATGGACCGTCTCACCAACTGGATCGGTCGCGGAGTCCTCGTCTTCCTCTACATTCCGATCGTCGCCGTGGTGATCTACTCCTTCAATGCATCGCCCGTCAGTTACCGGTGGGACGGCCTGAGCCTGCACTGGTACCGCGAGCTGTTCACCGACGGACCACTGCTGGACGCCGTTCGGGTCAGCGTGCTCGTCGGGGTGCTGTCTGCCACTGCCGCCACACTGATCGGCGTCATGACGGCGGCCGCGCTGGTGCGCCCGGAAACGCCCGGCCGCAAGGTCGTGACGGGGCTGGTGTTCATTCCGCTCATCGTTCCCGAGATCGTCCTCGGAGTGGCGCTCCTCAGCCTGTACAGCGCATTGCACGTACCGCTTGGCGTGACGACCCTCGTCCTCGGGCACATCGTCGTCACCCTGCCGATGAGCACCCTCATCATGACCGGCGCGATGAACGCCCTCGACCCGAATCTTCCCCATGCCGCAGCGGATCTCGGCACCACCGGGCTTGGAGCCTTTCGGCGGGTCGTGCTGCCACTGCTGTGGCCCGCCATCGGAGCCTCGTGGCTGCTCACCTTCACTACGTCCTTCGGCAACATCGTGATGTCCACGTTCACCAACGGCGTCGGGTCGACGACGATGCCGCTGCGGGTGTACTCGCTCCTCAAGACCGGTCTCACACCGGAGATCAACGCACTCGGATCACTATTGATTCTCAGTACTTTCGCGATCGTGCTGCTCGTCGGCGTGCGTCAGATGCGATCCATTCTCGCCGGTACCAATCGCTAGCTCCTCCATCCGTCCCGACCCACCACACAAAGGAACCCATCTCGTGATCAAGAAGGCATTCGTTGCACTGGCGGCACTGCCGCTGCTCGTCCTGACCGCGTGCGGCGACGGATCATCGAGCGGCTCAGGCGATCCCAACACGCTCAACGTCTATGCGTGGGCGGGTGAAATACCCGATTCGGTGGTTCAGGCGTTCACCAAGGAGACCGGCATCAAGGTCCAGATGGACACCTTCGACAGCAACGAGACGATGATCGCCAAGCTGGCCGCAGGCAACTCGGGCTACGACCTGGTGGAACCGAGTCAGTATGCGGTGCAACAGCTCGTCGGCCAGAACCTCATCGAGGAGCTCGACCACTCACGGATTCAGGGACTGGAGAACCTCTCCAAGAAATTCGCGGATCCGTCCTACGACCCGGGCAACAAGCACAGCGTGCCATGGGTGTGGGGCACCACCGGTCTGATCTACAACGCAAAGTGCACCGGCAAGCCCGTCGACAGTTGGCAAGCGCTCTTCGACCCCGCCTACAAGGGCAAGTTGTACATGCTCGACAACATGCTCGCCGCATACATCGTCGGCCTGCAGATTCTCGGCTTCAAGGCCGACAGCACCGATCAGTCGCAGATCGAGGCCGCGACCAACAAACTGCAGGACCAGAAGTCACTGCTCGCCGGGTACAACTCGACCAACTACGCCGACCTGGTCTCGCAGGGTCAGGCCTGTGTCTCCGAGGCCTGGGGCGGCGCGTCGACGGCGAAGGTGGTCGAGACCAACCCGGACGTCCACTACGTGATCCCGAAGGAGGGCGGCACGCTGTGGACCGACGGGTTGTCAATCGCCAAGGGCGCCAGTCACTCCGACGCCGCCTACAAGTTCATCTCCTTCACGCTGCGCCCCGAGATCGCCGCCATGGCCACCGATGACGGATCCATGGCCAGCGTGAACGAACCCGCCCTGGCGAAGATCACCAACAAGAGCCTGCTCGACAACCTCGCGGTGTACGCCTCGACCGCGAGCCTCGAGAATGCCGACTTCGTCGTCGACCCCGGCAAGGCCATGGCGTACTTCCAGCAGGGTTGGACGAAGGTCAAGTCGTCGTGATCGAGGTGGCTGACATGCCAGCAGTAGAAGCGATGCCGGTCGACGCCGCCCCGCCGGCCATCCAATTGATCGGCGTGAGCAAGTGTTTCAACGAAGGCTGGGCAGTCCATCTCACCGATCTGACCATCGGGCGAAACGAGTTCTTCTCGATCCTTGGCCCCTCGGGGTGCGGGAAGACGACCCTCATGCGCATGATCGCCGGGTTCGAGACGCCGTCCGACGGTGTCGTCCTGCTGGACGGAAACGACGTGCGGGACCAGCCGACCCGCAAGCGCGACCTGAACATGTTGTTCCAGAGCTATGCACTCTTCCCTCACCTCGACGTCTACGACAACGTTGCGTTCGAGCTGAAGGTTCGCTACGGCAAGAAGGGCAAGAACCTGCCCGCGTCCTTCGGCGGCGAGTCTCTGGATTCCATTGTCCGGAGATCGCTTTCGCTGGTCCGGATGGAGGACTACATACATCGCAAGCCGGATCAACTCTCCGGCGGCCAACGTCAGCGCGTCGCACTTGCCCGTGCCATCGTGTCCAACCCGTCGGTCGTGCTGCTCGACGAGCCACTCGGTGCGCTCGATCAGCAGTTGCGCAAGCAGATGCAGTTCGAGCTGACCAGGCTGCAGCGAGAGGTCGGCATCACCTTCGTCTACGTCACGCACGATCAGGAAGAAGCCCTGACGATGTCGGACCGCATCGCGGTGATGAATGCGGGTGTCGTCCAGCAGATCGGTACACCACGCGAGATCTACGAGGAGCCCGCCAACGCCTTCGTCGCCCGATTCATCGGCACGTGCAATCTCTTGCCGGTAAACGTCATCGGGGATTCCGGCGGATCGTTGATCGTCTCCATCGACGGTGTCGGCCCGGCTCCTGCACCGGACGCCGCCGAGCTGGAGGGCACCGATCTCGAGCTCGCCGTGCGGCCCGAGATGGTCGGCGTCGCTGCGTATCCGGAAGGCGACGGCTGGCTCGCCGCCACGCTCGTCGACAAGGTCTATCTCGGAAACCAGTGGCTGTTGCGGCTGTCACTGGGCGACCATCCGCTGACCGCCAGCCTCACCACCCTTCCCGAAGATCTCGAGTCCGCGGCAGCAGGTGCACCGGTACACGTCACGTGGCCGGCGCACCGTGCCCGCCTCGTCACCAAGAATTGAGCGGAGTTCAAGAAGTGAAGATCACCCTGGGCCAGTTCGCGCCCACAGCAGACCTCGCGGCCAACCGCACGTCCATCGAAGCACTCGCACGCAGTGCGGTAGAAGCGGGTTCGGACCTACTGGTGCTGCCCGAGGAGGCGATGGTCTTGGCCTCCGAGGCCTCGACGCCGCTCGGTGACATCGCAACCGCGGAGTGGCTGCCGTTCACCGAGTTCATCCGTGATCTGGCCAAGGCCACCGGGATTGGCATCGTCGCCCCGGGATACGAGCCCGGCAGCTCCGGCCTGCCCTACAACACGATCGTGGTGTCCGACCGCACCGGGGCGCTTGTCGCGACCTATCGCAAGATGCACCTGTACGACGCCTTCTCCTACCGGGAGTCGAGCTACGTGATGCGTGGTGAGGTCAAGCCAACCGTGTTCGCGATCAACGGCACGGTCTTCGGGCTGCTGAACTGCTACGACCTGAGGTTCCCCGAGCTTGCTCGTGCGCTCGTCGAGCTGGGCGCCGACACGCTGCTGGTGTCGGCCGCCTGGATGTCGGGTCCGCTGAAGGTCGATCACTGGATGACGTTGTTGCGTGCGCGCGCCATCGAAAACACCTGCTGGGTCATTGGTGTCGGATCGAGCAGCCCGGAGTGCATCGGCGTCAGCACGGTCGTCGACCCGATGGGTCAGGTCCTCGACCAACTGGGCGACGAACCCATCGCGGCGATCCACGCGGAGGTCAGCAAGGAACGGCTCGACGAGGCGCGCTACACCCTTCCGGTTCTGCTGAACCGCCGCATCATGATCAACGGGAGCTGAACCGTGGCAATCACGATCGGCCGGCGTCCAGCCCCGGTCGCACCCGACCTTGTCGACCGGCTGCGTGCCCTCGCCTATCCGACCATCGGCCACTACCTCGAAGAGGGGTTCCTCGACACGGGAATCCGCCGGCTCGTCGGGCAGGGCAAGGTGGCGGGTCGCGCCGTCACGGTGCGCACCACGCCAACCGATTCGAGCAACCTGCACCACGTCGTGAGCGACCTGGAACCCGGCGACGTGCTCCTCGTCGACACTGGCGGCGATCGACGACACGCGCCGCTCGGCGAGGTGGTCACGGAGGCGATCCGCGCGCGCGGTGCGGCAGCGGTGGTCGTCGATGGCGTCTGTACCGACATCGACGAACTCCGGCGCATCGGCCTGCCCGTCTACGCCCGCGGCACCAGCCTGCTGACGACCAAGCTGGAGGACACGGGCGTCGGGAGCATCTATCGGCCCATCGTGTGCGGCGGTCAGCACGTGCTGACGGGCGACATCGTGCTCGCCGACGAGAACGGCGTGCTGGTCGCGTCGGCGGAGACGCTGGAACGCATCGTGAAGACCGTCGAGGTCGACGACGAAGAAGAGCCGGCATTGATCGACGCCATCCGCGCGGGCGCACGCCTTGGCGACCTGACGGGCGCAACCGCGAACATCGAGCGACACAGCGTGTTTCGCTCTGACCTTGATTCGGAAAACTGAAGGGAATGTATGTTTCTCAAGGCCGCGATCAACGGAGGCCTCAGCCGCGCCGACCATCCCGCGGTGCCCTTGCACCTGGATGAGATCGTCGAGGACTCCCTGCGGACCGTCACCGCGGGCGCAGACGTGGTGCACACCCACACGTTCGGGGCGGACGGCAAGCAGTCGATCGCAGCCGACGACATCGCCGCACTGGTGCAGGCAGTCCGGCGGGGCGCCCCAGGGCTGTCCGTGGGTACGACCGCAGGCCTGTGGACGTGCGACGGCCAGGCAGACCGATTGGCGAAGATCAGCCAATGGTCGGTGTTCCCTGACTTCGTTGCGGTGACGTTCAGCGAGGACGGTGCCGACGAGGCCGCGTCACTGCTGGTGGACCGCGGCATCGAACTCGAGAGTGCCGTCTGGTCATTGGACGACGTCCCCGCCCTGCTGGACTCCAGAACCCTGCACCGCAACGTCCGCATTCTGATCGAGCCGCAAGGGCTCGACTCGGATGAGGCCGTAAGCGTGTGCCGTGACGCACGCGATCTCATTCGCGCGGCTGGTGTCCGGTGTCCGGTGCTGTACCACGGCGATGGGCCGACTGTCTGGCCCGTCTTCCAGGCGGCGATCGAGGACGGTGCTCAGGTCCGGATCGGCTTCGAGGACGGCGTCGAACTACCCGACGGGACCGTCGCGGGGGACAACGTCGCACTCGTGCAGGCCGCCATCGGCGAAGCTCAGATGATCGAGGCCGCCGTGCGGAGCAGAGTGGTTTGACATGATGGCACGGTGATCGGTGACCTCGATCGGGATCTGTTGCGTCTTCTCGGCCGGGATGGTCGTCGGCCATACTCGGCGCTGGCTGCCGAGTTGGGCGTGTCGGAGACGACCGTGCGCAACCACGTCGCGCGGCTCCAAGAGGCCGGAATCCTGACCATCGTCGCCCTCTGCGACCCGCAGTCGCTCGGCCATCAGGCCCTTCGGCTTCTGATTCGCACGCAAGATCTCACGCCGAGGGCCGTCGCCGCGATGCTGCGCGACATGCCGATGGTCAACCACGTGGCGCTGTGCGCAGGGGGTCACGACATCTTCGTCGAAGCGACGTGCCGCGACATCGATCAACTGGTGCAGCTGCTCGACGACGTGAGGCGGTTGCCTGGCATTGCGAACGTCGAGCAACTCGTCGTGCTGGAGATCTTCAAGGACTATTCGTGGTCGGGTCTTGGCCAGAGTCTTGGGCAGGACCTCGACGGATGACGGGCCGTCCGACGGTGCCCGCGTCCCGGAATCCGGCCCACAGGTAGGAGTCCTTCATGACTTCCAGCACCGTCAGCGCTTCGGCGTGCGCGATGCCCTGTACTCGCCGGACGCGGTCGGTGAGCAGCTGACTCAGATGTTGGAGGTCTGAGCATTGCGCATCGGTGATCAGATCGTATGGGCCCGAGCACGAGCCCACGTATTTGATTTCGGGCATCCGCGCCAATTGCCGAGCCACCATCGCGACCGGCACTCCGCGGACGCGAATCGCGAGGTGTACCGCCAGCTCGCCGACCCGGACCGCATCGGACATGCCGATTACCTGAATGACGCCGAGCCGCTGCAACCGTCGATAGCGTTGCCGCACAGTCGCTTCGGATAGCCCGACGGTCCGGCCGATCTCCCCGAAACCGCGTCGCCCGTCGATCCTCAACTGATCGATGATCGCTCGGTCGAGGCTGTCGACGTTCGGCAGTTGCCTCACCACGTGTCAACGATACGGGCTCGGAGGAGTTCGCACGCCGCCGCTACAGCGGGTCCCTGGCAGCGGGGCACGACATGCAGCGTGGCCCACCGCGACCCGTGCCCAACTCCGACGCCGAGATCCGCAGCACCTCGATGCCGGAATCCTCGAGGCGCGCGTTGGTCTCCGCATTGCGTTCGTAGGCCACCACCACACCCGGCGCCAAGGCCAGTGTGTTGTTGCCGTCGTCCCATTGCTCACGCTCGGCGGTGACGGGGTCCAGCCCGGTGTCGATGACCCGGAGCTTGCCAATTCCCATCGCATCGGCGGCGGCTTGCACGAACGGGGCGGCGCGATCGATCGTGACACCACCGGAAGAACGGCGAATGGTGAACGCGGACAACGAGTCGACGATGTTGGGATACATCACGACCGCGTCGGTGTCGACCATCGTGCAGACGGTGTCGAGGTGCATCTGCGCGCGTTCCTGGGCGATCGGCACGGCGAGCACGGTATGGGCGAGTTCGTCGTCGAACAGGCTGCGCGCCAACGCCTCCGCACCCGCTGGCGTGGTCCGCTCCCCCACGCCGACCGCCACGACTCCCGGCGCAAGCAGCAGCACGTCGCCGCCCTCGACCGGCGCGGACCGCGACTCGTAGGCCCGCCGAACGCCCAGGAATCGTGGATGGTGTGCGTAGATCAGGTCGGTCAACGACGTCTCGCGGATCCGCGCGGGCAGGGCGAGCGACGTGATCGCCACCCGTGCCCCGATCCAGAACGACGAGTCGCGGGTGAACAGCAGATTCGGCAGCGGATCGATGACGAAGTCCGCGCCGTGGTGCATCCGGCGTACCAGCGACAGTTCGCTCTCGCCGAACGGCAACTCGTTGAACGTCATGCCTGCCATCAGCACACGGGCCAGCGGCGCGGCCTCCAGTGTTCGCAGGTAGACCGAAAGTTCCTGGGCCAGAGGCAAACCAAGGCGCCGCGAATCCACGGCCGCGGAGATCCCGTGCATCCTGGCCGCCCCGCTGTTCAACGCCTCGGTGAGGAGGTCGGAGAGCAGCAGCACCTCAACCCCGCGGGAGCGAAGCAGGTCGGCGAACGCGTCGTGTTCCTCCTGCGCCCTTGCGACCCAGGGCAGCCCGTCGAACAGCAGCGTGTCATTGTTCTGTGGCGTCAGGCGCTGAAGTTCGGCACCGGGGCGGTGCAGAATCACCACCCGCAGCGTGCCTACCTCGGAGTTGGAGCCCAGCACCGGATCCGTCATGCCTAGCACCGTAACGTCAATTCGCCACCTCAACTACGGTTGAGGTCATGGAGTTGGCCGAATTGACGCCCGGCGAGATGGCACACCGCAGCGGCGTTGCAGTGTCTGCGCTGCACTTCTACGAACGCGAAGGCCTCATCCACAGCAGGCGCACGTCGGGCAATCAACGCCGCTACCCTCGCGAAACCCTGCGGCGGGTGGCGTTCATCCGCATGTCGCAGCGCCTCGGCATCCCACTGGCGCGGATCCGCGACGCGCTGTCCACGCTGCCGACCAACCGGGTTCCGACGAGCAAGGACTGGGCTCGGCTGTCGGCCGGCTGGCGCGAGGACATCGACGAGCGGATCCTGCACCTGCAGCGATTGCGCGACAACCTGGCCGGATGCATCGGCTGCGGCTGCCTGAGCCTGAAGACGTGCCTTCTGGCGAACCCCGGCGACGTCATGGCCGAGCGCGGCCCTGGCGCGGCCAACCTATAAATTCGAACGCCTGTGCGATAGCATTCGATCGTGTCCTTGACGGTTCAAGGGTCGCTTTTCGACCATGCCGAACGGCGCTCGCTGGGCGACGGCGCGTGGATCGACGTGCGATCCGGCTGGCTCGACGGAGGGCTGGAGCGAAGCGACCCGGGAAGCGGTTGGAGCCACGACACCCTATTTCAGGAACTCGAGGCGTCGATCCCGTGGCGCGCCGAGCGCAGACAGATGTACGACCGCGTGCTCGACGTGCCACGGCTGGTCAGCTTCCACGACCTCGGCTCCGAGCCCGCACCACACCCCGCCATCGCCAAGTTGCGCGTGCGCCTCAACGACATCTACGCCGGGGAGCTCGGCGAGCCGTTCACCTCAGCGGGCCTGTGCCTGTACCGCGACGGCGCCGACAGCGTGGCCTGGCACGGTGACACCATCGGCCGCAGCAGCACCGAGGACACCATGGTGGCCATCGTCACCCTTGGCGCGACAAGGGTTCTCGCGATGCGGCCGCGCGGCGGCGGGAGGTCGCTGCGGCTACCGCAGGGCCACGGCGACCTGTTGGTGATGGGCGGCTCTTGCCAACGCACCTGGGAGCATGCGGTGCCGAAGACGACCAGGCCGACCGGCCCGCGGATCAGCATTCAGTACCGCCCGCGCGACGTGCGCTGAGCTCAGCCGCGCACTGCGGCCACCGCGGCGGTCAGCAGGTCGCGGGCGCGCTGCGTGTTGACCGGGGCGACTTGCTGATTGGGCAGCACCAGCGGGTTGGCCGTGACGATCACGAGAAAGTTGCCGAAGCCGGCCACGTAGTTGTAGAGCTCGCCACTGGCGGGCTTGCCGTTGACCACGGTCTGCACGACGCGGTGTGTGCCGAGTGTGCGCACGCCATCGATGACGGGCGATTCGGCGACCTCGACGAGACCGCGCGAGCCGGGGCCTGCGAATTCCACCTTTTGGCAGGCCTGCCCGGGGTCGGTCAACGGCACCGGTTCGGAGGTCTCGACCGCGATCGCGATGAACCGGTTGCCCTCCCCTTCGGCCGTCGTGGCCGCCATGTTCCCCTTCAGACCGGCTGGAAGGGCCAGGCCCGTCGCGAACTTCGCACAGTCGGCCGGCTCGAACTTCACTCCTGGCGGAAGAGTCTGCGGCGCAAGGATGCGCGGGTCGATGCCAGTCGGCGCGACGGTGGTGACCTTGAAATCCGGCCCGAAGGTCGACTTGACGTCGAGGACTCTCGAGATGTCGTCGGGGACGTCGGTTGTCGTCGGTTCACCGCTGGAGCAGGCGGCCAATAGAGCGGCGCATGCCACGG
>Ga0137412_10000623_pt1 | contig 25788 bp, 30 predicted proteins | sample CZODoug2_1_16fun_FD_122160 | JGI IMG/M metagenome (GOLD analysis project Ga0137412, IMG submission 122160) | Vadose zone soil fungal communities from Angelo Coast Range Reserve, California, USA - CZODoug2_1_16fungal (Hybrid Assembly) | ecosystem: Environmental > Terrestrial > Soil > Vadose zone... | reverse complement strand
CAAGGCAGCCTGCAGCGAAACATCACTACAGAGGTAGGGGGAATATAACAATGGTGAGGGGGATTTCAAGTATGGTCTTTTATCAAGGTACGCTGCCCAGTGATGTGTGCTAATGATAGCGTGGTAGGTGTGGTATGGCTAATACGGAAAGGTGGCCTTGTGGATGTATGAACATACCACAAGAGGCTATGTGGGACACAGACGTAACAAGGGGATAAGAAGGGCTAGGTGGATGTGGAGGGCAGACGTGTCGAGGGGACAAGGCTCGAACGAGAGGCTAGATGAACGTGGGATGCAGTCGTGTCGAGGGGACAAGGCTCGAACGAGAGGCGAGGTGAGCATGGGGAGCTGACATGTCGAGGGAACAATGCTCGACCGAGAAGCTAGGTGAACATGGGATGCAGGCGTGTCGAGGGAAGCTGACGTGTCGAGGGAACAAGGCTCGAATGAGAGGCTAGATGTGTCGAGGGGACAAGGCTCGACAGAGCAGACGTGACGAAGGTATGGTGATGGATGTGTTGGGAGGCTGAGACCAGAGGCGAGATATGAGACGTGTTGAGAAGCTGAAGCTGAAGGCTGGAGGCTGGAGTTTGGAGGCGGGGCATGTTGGTGACGTGGCAGGTATGGTGGCTATGGTATGTATGATACAGATGGGTGTGAGGGTTGTCATCCCTCTGGTGACGTGTACACGTTCTGTAGGGGGAGTACTATGGACGGATCAGACATTGGAAGTATGGAGCAAGGGATTCGAAGTATGTAACAAAGTTTGGAGCTTCAGTAGCATACAGTCGACATGAGGAGGGTGGGGAGAGAATGAAGTCCACTGATCAAAAGCCAGTGTGGAGCGGGCCAGTTGGCTGATCATGGATTTTGGAGGGATAGCTGTCAGGAGTGGGAAACGCCCCTGTTAGACATAGACATAGAGAGATGTGGTGTGAAAAAGAAGCAGCCTCACCAAATACAATCAGTATTGTCCATCCTTATTGGCCTGCAGTCGCAGTCTAAGACCCACCCTCCTGGTGCTTGCTGGCACTACCTGAGGGTTTGAATTAGACCCTGTAGGTGTTGCCTCTGTTGTCACAATTTCTGGGTTTGCAACTCGACTATGGAGCCGTGTCAATGGCAGCTCAGCTGGGGGAGGTCGCGAGGGTGTCTTGGGAGGTTGGCGTTTCCCAGGGTGTTGCTGAGGTGCCTTGAGAGGTTGGCGACTCTTGAGAGGCCCAGGAGTCTTGCTGGGTGGGTATGGCAGTGAAATCACCTCAACCTCATCACCACTACTGACTCTAGCGTCGTGCTTCCTCTTTCTTGCAAGGCCACTAGAGGCATTGGAAGTGGAAGCCACATGCATGGTCCTGCTGGATTGAGCATGGAGGGGTGCACCCAATGGAGAGTGGGCTTGAGGGTCACTGCGAGAGACAGGGGGTGCAGCCACAGGAGAGTGGGCTCGAGAGCCACTGCGAGAGGCAGGGGGTGCACCCAAGGGAGAGCGGGCTCGAGAGCCACTGCGAGAGGCAGGGGGTGCAGCGACTGGAGAGCAGGCTCGAGAGCCACCGCGAGAGACAGGGGGCGCAGCCACAGGAGAGCGGGCTCGAGAGCCACCGCGAGAGACAGGGGGTGCACCCAAGGTAGAGCGGGCCTGAGAGCCGCTGTGAGAGACAGGAGGTGCACATGACAGGAGGGGGGGTGGAGGAAGATAATGCGCAAAGGGGCCAGGAGATGTGCCACTCTCGCCAGGTTCTTGCTGGCCATCAAAGTCGTCAAAGGTGGCCTGAAAGTCACCGTCATGCAGGCCAAAAGGTATGTGGGAAGGGGAGAGAGGGTGCACAGGTGTCTCATGAGGGGTGCTGCCGAGAGAGTGGTGAGTTGGAGGTGGGAGTAGGTCACTGTGAGCAGAGGTGTGCCGAGGCCCAGCCTGAGGGAGGGAGGGGGGAGATGGTGGGCGAATTGGGCGGTATCTGCTACCATCCAAGGAGGCATGGGGCGCATGGGATGCAGTTCGAGCACCAGGAGCTGTTTGCAGAGTTTGGGAGGCATGGTAGTGCCAAGGATTTTGAAAGTCCTCCTCCTCCAGTTCGAATCTTGGGACCTGAGGTATTCTGAGCCGAGTCAGCTCGAGTGATGGCGGTTCTTCTGTTGCCAGCTTTCCTGCAGCCCTTGCTTGCTCCCTATTGAAGATAGATCAATAATTCACCCATGAATAAGCAGCATAGAACATACATGCAGAAGTGGTGAGTCCCGCGAGTGAGGAGTCTACAGATTGGTTCGTTGGTTCTGCTCATATGCAGTAGTGCTTCAGTGCAATCACTGTACACCCTCCGATAATGACTGGCAGAAAACTGAATGCTCATCCAAACACCTGTCCTCCATGAGGATAGCACGGCATTGGACTAGCAGATGAATTAGCAGGGCCTACATATGGGGAGGATGCAGTGACATACCAATGTAGCTGCAAATGCAATGAGTGGCAGTGGGATTGGGTTGAAGATAGGTGAGAATTTTGGGGATAACCCCACGCAAAGGCCGCTCTTGGTGAAGCAAATTTTTGCAATAATTGCTGGGATTGATGGATGCAAAAATATGCCATTGAAGGACTGGGATATATCTTAGCAAGTTGAAAGAAATAGATAAAGTAGCCACACTTGCCTCTCTATTGGTATAAGTTGTTCCAACTGTCCACTGCAAAGGCTCACCATCAAGCTCTCTTGCAACAAGAGCTTGGATGTCCTCTGCACTAGCTTTCCGTCCATTACCATCCTCGATCTTGTACTGCTGCTCCACAACCAATCGTGCTGCCTCAAAGGCTACGTTTCGGACACTTGACTGCTTAGCATTAATCTGAAGGAGGTTAGGAATGAGCATTGGCAAGAGTGTACACATACTGCCACACGAATCTTGTCGCTTGGTTTGATTGGAGGATCTAGGCGGGCTGTTAATACAGAGATGCAAGGTATTCAGAACCTACCAGCTCTACTGGCGTCCTCATTGGTAGCCACAGCTTCATAAAAGAAGTGATCAAGGACCTTTCGCCACTTCACAGGGCCCTGGGAGCCATCCTTCATGGCAGATGCAGCTGGCACCTCATCTCCAGGAAAGGCATTTTCGGCAAAGAGGTAAACAGCAAGCATGGTGCGTGCCTCATCAACAACCTCCTTCATCTCATTTGTATAGTGGCCAAGCCTGCTTGCATCAGGATGTGCTGTTCGGGCACGTTTGCCGCTGCTTTTGCCAGCTACCCTGCCATCAGTCACATCTGGTGGTGGAGATGCAAACTTGGATTGCCTGCGTTGCTGGTTCCTTTGAATTTCTTGCAGCTGCTGCTCAGACTTGCTTTTTCTTCGTCCTCGAGAAAGTTGATGAGAAATCTGATAAACAAGGGTTCCTCAGCAGTGACATATTGAAAGTTCCTTAGTTTGTCAGAGCTTTATTACCTCTCTTTCTCCTCTATGAGTAGAACTGGTGGCCTGGTGGTTGTTTCGAAGGCCTGGTGGTGGGGTGTAGTGTGGTGATACCAGTCAGCTGGGAGCAGTTGGGATACTCAGGAGTGGGAAGCAAGTACCTTGGTGAGAAGTAGAAAGCTTGGTAAGGCCAGGTGGTCCTCTGTTATGAGCAGAGCCGCCATGGCTAGATTCCTCATCATCATCACTTAAAACCTCTGCCAGGTCAAATTGCTCTGGCTCTTCATCAATGTACCTAGGCATGTTGAGCTTTGTTGCTGTGCTGGGAAGTTGCAAGGTGGTTGTGCCATGGGATGGAGGAGAGGAGGGCACTGAAGGGTCAGTTACTGCCAAACAGCGTCAGAGCCATGGCACTGGACCCCTGCAAGCTACGATTATTAAACCAGTGCAGTATGTAAGTAGGCAAAAGAACCATAAGGCTCTTTCACCCATCACTCAATGCGCTCTGTCCGTCTATATACATGACGGTATGGCAAAGCCACACATGCCATACAAATAAATAGACAATAGCATAGCCCAAGGGGGCAATAACAAACCATATGGTCTGTGGACAATTTACCAGCAGCATACCCCTCCAATGCTGCGCATATTTCTTCCTTAGTAAAGTCACATATTGCCGCAACATCAGGGAATAACAGGATGGTATCCCAATCAAGGAATTGCATTTCATATCCTGTGAGTGCTGCACTTAAAGCTCAGATGCTGGGCCCGGGCCATATGTTCCTGTTCCATATATCTTGATCGGTCTTGTAGGTATTCTTACAGGTATATATTATAGCTATTGTACTATTTGCATTGCTTGGGGCTAGTCCCTCATTCCACTGCTGATCACTGCTTGGGCAGCAATCGGTGATCGTCTTTGCTCTGCCACCATGGTGTCTTCGCTACCCGATGAGCTCTTGCGGTACATTCTAGCCCATGCAATCTCTCTTGAAAGTGACCATACTATGGTCAAACCTCCATCAGAACGTCTCCATCCGTTATTTCCAGGACGCACCCACCCCAGTGGAGCTGACAACCACTATGTCTTGCGGTGGACTATGTGGAGGCGCAGTACCATGGTAGCGCACAATTTTGTGCAGGTGAACCGCCTGTGGTGGTATATTGCTGAGCAGTTCTTGTACTTGACATTTTATTTTGGAAAGGAGGAATGGCGGGTGCAAAAGTTCATTGATACCATCAAATCGAAGCCTGATCTCGCAGGTCAACTCCGTACCCTCGGTATCATGATAATCACTGTGCGGAGGAGGGTCGTTTTCGCACACTTTTTGAACAAGTGCTGAGCCTTTGTCACGGCATAGCTGCTATAATGGTGCATTCACATTTGTTGGAAGGTTCCCTTCCTCTCCTTCAATCCCCCGAATCTGAGCTGCGTCTTCTGCTGCTCTCAGCCTTGAATCAACATGGCGAAGAGTTCCCGACCTTCATGAGAAACTTCAACCGCTATGCAAACCTCCAGGTATTGGAGTTGTCTAGCAGCACGGACCTTTCACACCTCCAATTATTTGGGGCAGGAGCTGAGCCATCTTTTCCTGAGTGCATTACTTTCCCATCTCTCCACACTCTCCTACTTGGGGATCTTGACTGGATTACCCTACTTGTAGTTGCAAAGTGGGAGCTGCCATCCTTGAGAGAGCTTGGCCTCTATATGCCGCCCGATGCATCAGAGGAACTATATCCAATAATCCGGCAGTCCTACCAAAGACTCGAGTTCCTTGATGTAGCAGTCAATGCTCTACACCATTCTGGATTCCACAGCATCACCCAGGCCCCTCCTCACCTCAAGAATGTGACTCTACAAATGACAGGAACCTGCTCATCGGCACCCACGCACCCAGCCACAAATCCATTTTTTAATCATGTAGTCACGCTTGGGATATGCCGGTTTGCCATGATTAAGAGGGAAGATCAGCCTCAATGGGTTGAATTTTTTTCTGATTCAACATACATGCCCCACCTTCGCTCCGTGCTGACAGATATGACATTAGATTCCTATTGTGAATATTTGGGACACCCCAGTTCACCTGTCATAGAACTCCTCCGCTCCTTGGAAGAGGTGCTCAGCAACAGGGGTGTAGCATTTAAAGGTGTGATGGGTGACTGTTCGTCATTTTTTTTGATGGGACGTCACTTCTTCAATCAGACACCCTCAAGGTCAGCTTGTCCCTGTTTTGTAATTGATAGATGCTCATCTCCTTACCAGCATCCGTCAGAAGGCCATCGGTGGAGCATCAAATTTTGTATAATGTATATTAGTGATGTGAATGTTCTGTAAGACCTAAGGTCACCTAGCGACTACACGACGCAGCTTCAAATTTAAATACTCTGCACTTCCTTGCCGCCATATTGCACCGACAACTAGCGGTGTCCGGAGACACCGCAATGCATACCTGTAACCACAGAAAAATATAGACCTCTCTCTCTCTCCAGGTTGCATATCTCGGGCCTTTAGGAGCTCCTGCGTGAGCGGCGATCTGGCGTCGGTGGCATCACCTTTGGCCACCCCGCCTGTAGCACTCACCAGTGGGCTGTGAATCCTGCAGCCGAGCGCACGAGCGCAGCAATCCCGTGGTGGAGTGCTCGGTGCGCAAAGTCGATGATGCGGCAGACGGCACAACGCACTGGCTCAGGGTGGTTTTGTCCAGGTGCCACAGGAGCACAGGCGGGCACAGGGGAGGGGGCGTGGTGAGCTGCTGTGTGCCCGGCAGGGGGTCATCTTTACCGTTCGCGGCAATTCCAATGGACCTCCTGGGGCCGCACAAGCCCAAGGAGAGTTCCGATGCACCGCGAAAGCCATCTACCGCATCACCGACGACGGACGCACGGTCGCTCGGTGGGACCAGCCAGTATGACCAACGACCCGCGACTCGCCGACCATGGCGACGACGAATCTCCGGGTGGTCCACAACGCAGTGCTTCGCCCATTTCTTCTTGCTCCACTGCTCTGCTGCAGCGGTTAGGAATGGTAGGCAGCAGGCTGCCCAGGCTCCTTAGTCTACAGCTCGCACACCAAAACCAATGCTGATGCCAGCAGCAGAAAGCCAGCCCAGAAAAAAGCACCCTGATCCCTCCCATCCCCCGTACCAACCAACCACCAGCCCTTCCACTGCCCAGAAGCTCCCCTCTCCGTGGCAGCGAGCATCGATGCGGTTGACCGACCGCCCTGCACCACTTGTGGCAGGGGGTTGCCAGAGAACCCCCAACCGCTGTCGAAGACAGTGAACCCAAGCTGAACCTCGCGTGGGGTATGTGCTGCTACGGGTGTGCAGTTGGAGCTGCAACACAGGTGTCGCAAAATCTGCCCAGGGGGTGCTGAGATTGGCGAGGCGAGCGTCGAAGAGGGGTGGAGAAAGGCTGTTGAGGAGGTTAGTCATTTGAATATATTTTGCTCCGCCACTCATGCGTACCTGGGCCAATTTGCGACAGCAAAGCTGCCCCCACAGCACGTAGGCAGCACCGTAACTACGGCCTCAAGGAACTAGCTCCTGAACCCCGCATGGGGTATAAGGGGCCAGGGTGCTGCACAGGTGTGTGGTTGGGGCTGCAGTGCGGGCGTCGCAAAAGTTGCGCAGAGGATGCCAAGATTGGCAGGGCAAGTGCCAAAGAGGGGTGAGGAGAGGCTGTTAAAGAGGCCAGTCAGCTTGCTTATATCGTGCTCCACCACTTGTGCGTACCTGGGCCAAATGTCGAAAGCAAAGCTGGTCCCCAGCGCACAGCAAGTAGACAACACCCGGGCTAGGGCCCCAAGGAACTAGCTCCTGAACCCCGCATGGGGTATAAGGGGCCAGGGTGCTGCTACAGGTGTGTGGTTGGGGCTGCAACTTGGGTGTCGCAAAGGCTGCTCAGCATATGGGAAAATTCGGAGAATAAGCACGCAACGGCCATCTGTAGGCACCAATGCTCATTTTGGGTTACAGTTAGTGGTTTCAGCGTAGTTTTGCTCCATCTTTGCTGGTTGCTGAGCGTGGCCAGGTCCAGGGTGTCACCATGAGCCCTGTCCCACCACCTGCCCCACCATGGATGCCCGCAAAGCTGCCCTCACTTCCTGTAATATCAAAGTTCAAGAGCTGCAAGATCAAGAATGTTATGAGCAGGCTGAAAGAGAGGCCATCAGCCATGGGGCCTTCGACGGTGACCCCTCAGGCCCAGAGCCTGACCACGAAGATCTCGCAGGGTGGGTCTATGCTCTTTATTGGCCTCGGGTATACTTAATCCTCTGTCTCTAGGTTCGGCAGTGCTATGGAAATGGAGCATGGGGTCTTTGATGCTGATCCACCGGACCCCGACCATGATCAAGAAGACCCTCATGGGTAGGTCTGCATCCTATATTGATCTGAACTATACTAAATTCCATCTCTAGCTCTCATAAAGCCGCTACTGCAGCCGATCTCAGTGGTCTACACACAAGCAGCGGCCCACTTGCAAAGGCAAGCACAATAAGCAAATACAGGTGTGGAATATATCCAATGTGAAACTATTGTTGGGCTTACCCACCTTTATAATAGTGATTGGCCAATTTGGAAGAAAAAAATTGCTGCTCCACCACGGCACTGGATCGAGAACACTGCAGTGGCAAAAGCACCTGTTTACCATATCAAGAATGGGCGAAATGGGTTTGTGGCATCCAAGGCTTCTGCGCCCTCCTTCAAATCTGTGGATGAGGCGGTAGTGGGGGGGTTCACCCTGGTGAGCCGTATTCCAGGGTGGTGAGCTCCACATACAATAACAAACGCCACGGTTCCTCATTCTTGCTTCTTTGGTTTTGTCTCTTTCAGCCTACATTTAATTGTGGACCAGGATGAGCGGGTCTTTGGTGCAGTAGTGTATGCCAGTGGCTCACCATCAAGCCAAGATGCAGTCAGAGATGCACAGGCTGCACTTCGTGATCTTCAATCCCACCTTTGTCTCACTGATTGTGACCTTGCTGCACCAAGTCGAGGGGATTCCTTCTCGCAAGTCACCATGGGTGTTGCACATGGCGGTGGCAGAAAGGTTTTTACACTACTTGAGTACCCTTTCACTGCTAATAGTCCTGTGCCAGAAACCTGGCGAAATTGCAATCAAGTCGCACAATCGACAGAAGCATCTCCAGCAATTCCTCCACAGCACTGGAGGAACTGCAATTGTCAACCATGTTTCAAGTAAGCAAGCAAGTGTAAACCTCACTGGGCTCCACTAATGTTCCTTCAGGGTGCTTTCACAGCCTGTTCCCTGGGCAGTACGCTTACTATGTGGGGAATCGAAGACAGATTGGCATTCCTGGGATTTGCCCTGGCTCTCCATTCGGGAGCCTTACCATTAACATTGGGAAGACTGTCACCAGGCCCCACCGAGATCACCTCAACCTGGTGACTGGTGTTTGTGGAATCTATGTCCTGGGAGATTTTGACTGGACAGCAGGTGGCCACCTTGTCCTTCATGATCTGGGTCTGTTCTTAGAGCTGGCACCTGGTGATCTTGCATTTTTCCCCTCTGCAAGCATAACCCACTACAACCTTCCCATCCAGCCAGATGACACCAGAGAGTCACTGGTATTCTACAGTGCAGGTCTCATGTTCCGGTACATATTACTTCAGTCCCCAGCATACAAGAGCCTGACGCCGGAGGAGAAGCAGCAAATGCTGAAGGAAACATTGAGGACACGGCTGGATGAGGGATGGAACCGGTTCTCATTGCTAAATGACCTTACACAAAAACCTTAGACTTGCTGTAAGTAGAGGGCATATAGACAGCCTCTATTCTGGCCAAATTGAGTGCAATACAGCATCATGTGGTTCACAAAGCAAAATTCCCAGGCCAGAGGTTCAATGAGCTTCGCTCAATGTCACCTCTGCCAGTGGACCATTAGACAGCCAACTGATCCCTTGCTGTACTCGGCACTCAAACAATCACCACAGATTTGGCATGTAACCGATGCTAGCGCACTAGTAAAATATAATATGATATAAATTTCAATTATTACCATCCTCTGACTCGTATTCCGGCTCCCATAATCCGTGCATAACCGTGCGCTGTAACACGTAGCTTCGGTCAACGATCCCCCAACGATCGCCAACCTTGATTCGCCTGATGACACTAGATCGTCGAGCTTCTGCTCGATGTCCAGCTGACACGTTTCCTCCTCTTGCACGAACCTCGGATCCTCAAAATACAATGCATGGATTTTGTTGTCCTCATCGTTGTCCTCATCGTTGTCCTCATTGTCGTCCTCAGACTCGGGCTGTCGGATATTGCCGATCATACAGTGATGTTCATCGTCACATGGTCTGTAATTTTCCATTTACCCCATCCACTGTGCAATATCTGGCTGGAACCAAACGTAAGTACCATCATATTGCTCGGTTTTCTGCTCGGTTTCCTGATCTGATTCGGATTCACTTGCAGGCCCGACGTTGAAGACCTGACGATGGTGCGAAGTACGCGATGGACCCGGTTCCACTGCAGCTGAGTATTGATGGTCCATATTGGCACCGAATGCCGAGATATCGTTGTCCTCGGAGTCCGCCGCCGCGTCGTGTAGCTGATCCTCGCGTACTCCTAGATCAATATCGTCCACAAGCATTCCTAGGTCTTGACGCTCTGTAGGTACGTTCGAGTAGTATTCGTAGTTGAATTCGTCCAGCTGATCTTCTAGAAGCTATCCCTGAAGCCGTGCTTGATCCCCTGGAAGTTATAAGGTGAGCGATCGCTCACGAATATGGCTTGCTACTTATCATATTTACCCTCTCTAATCATTCCCTCTTTGATTGAATGACATCAACGCGTCCTCACAGACCTGACGAGCCTGCAGCCACCATTGAACCCGCGGCACCAGCACCGCTCATATCCCGGGATGCGTCTTGCTGCCACAGATCAGTTTCCAAACGTCGTAGGTGCACTATTCTTGCCATTCTTTCCCGTGGCCTTTGGCATCCGGACAATTGCGATTGTGCCAAGGCCAGCGACGCGGATAGGAAGCCGTTTTTGTCATATATTTTCATCTTGAAATCTTTTGAGCGAACACAGTACGCCAATACAAATTCGCTGTCGATTTATTTACTATATTAAATTCAAAAATTCGATAAATTATGCATGTGTTGGATGCGTGGTTGTTCTACAAAGCAACTGCCCCTTGCCCACCCACCACAACCGTCAACCCCCCAAAAATGTCGAATTTGAGGTAAGAAATGTCTTTTTATTTCATCTCGTGCTGATGTCTTCGTAGCGTTCCTGATTCTGAGTGCGTCTCGCGCCACATCGCCCCCGTGGCGGGCAGCAAGCAGGTCGGCGGGATCTCCCCCCCTGATTTACAGGGGTCCGCACCTGGTGTCGAACCTTCGGTTCCACCAAAGGTTTCGAGCGTGCCGTATTTGAACGTGCCGGATGCGAGGCAGGCCAAACCAGCCGTTCCCAACGGGTGGGAATGGGAAGGTCCGACAACCGCCACAGTGGTAAGGACGCTGCTAGACAAGGATGGCTGGGTACCAGCACTTGCCCCAGAGTATGTACTGTTACTTTCACGTCGTTCCGAGTGCTGACACAGCCCTGTACCAGGTTGGCGGCAGTGCAATCTATCCTCGTCAAGCTCACAGAAGACAGGTATTGGTCGAACGTGTCTGAAATCGAGCGCCTGGATGAGGAGATCAAGGAGAAGTTCACAGTCAACAAGGACTACATCATGGAATTACAGTCGGGCCATATACGGCAGGGTTGGCAGCTCGAACGTCTGCAGGCAGACGTGAGGTCCCTGTTGCAAAGGAATCGTGAGCTGACTTCAGAGCGTCAAGACATGTTGGAGACCATCCGTCGCATGCAGGAGACGCTGGATGCCATGTTAGATAGGAACCCGGCCACGCCCCAGCGACTGGACTAGGGATTGGGTAAGATATTCATCGTTCGAGTTGTGAGTCCTACAGATACTAATTGGAAGTATTCCCCCGACGGCATCCTCCCCATCCTCCCAGCGGCACCTGTCAAGAAACGGCACCCACCTGTCGGCATCAATTCAAGATGCACAGTCCGTTCGCCACTCCTGACGGCTTCCTCGTTGGTGTCCTCGTTCATTAGCCCAACATCCGCTCCGCCGTCTGCTCCCTCCGCTGCTCCGCACCCCGTCCCTCGACCATTGCACAATCGAATCTCGATTTATCAGTACAGTATATATGTTCATATAGATACTGATGCAATGTTAAATAAATTGTATTACCCCCTTTCCTTTCTGTTCCCCCTGATTCCTCGTCACCATCTGGCCCTTCTCCGAATTCGATGGGGCTCTGCAGTCCTGGTTCGGCCACTGGTTCTCCTCCTTCCTCGCCATGAGACTTGCATTTTACCCCTTCAGCAGAACATCTCACAACCTGTCTCATTTAAAACTGTGGAGACCACTCAAACGTACGTCGTCACGGCCTCTGTAACTCCTTTCATCTTCTTGCTCGCTTACACCTATTATTTTCTTTCGTTTTTCGACCCTCCGTGCTTCCTGTTGACACCCCTCGGCCGTCGCAAAGTCAAGTTGGGACGATCACGCAAACCTACAAGGCGACCCTCACTCCAATAACAGGTGGCGATGGGGCCCAGTCCGTTCGTGAGGACAAGGATTGCACGTATGTTGTCCTACCGACTGGCCAGTCCCCGCTGCCGCCGCCATCCAATTCTGGTGGGGGAAACGACTCGGTCATTGCACCACCCAGTAATGACTCTACCACAGGCTCTGTGACTCCTCCAGGCCAGACCATATCTACCGACGCTGGCATTACAACCACCTCAGCTACCTCAACCCGGTTTCCACACTCCATCACCACCTCACCAAGTGCGTCCACTACAGATACGGATATGCCTTCTACAGCCCCAGAACCCACATTGGTGGCTGTGCGTACACTAGACCCCCCCAAACCTGACCAGCCCACTCATCCCTCCTTCCACAGACGACCGCGCTGGATGATTCTAACTCGCCATCGCCAACGGCAGGTGCAACTGATAGTGCAAGATCATTAGTTAATTTCCTGATTTCTCGTTCTTTATTTCTTGAACATGCTGTATGGTATTATGAATATTGCTCTTTGGTAATACATATATTTATTACCACACTATAAACAAGACACGCCGCGCTGAAGCCGCGGCTATTAGGATTGAGTTAACGGAAAATGGCATGGACATGTTGGCCAACAAAGGCTGTATGGGCGTGGTAGACGCCAATTTTTTGGGGTGAGTACGACCCTTGCGGGCGGTTGCGGTGTGTTGCGAAAGGTGCAAGCTGTTTTCATGTATACCGTCTGTAGATCAATGTAATACAGCTATTATGAATTATAACAGAAATACAATGCAACTAAGACGGATGGTTTCAATAATCTCATTTAAAACGTCAAGTGCACACCATTTAGGGACTTTGATGTCTCACATCCGGGAGGAGTTCATATCAGAGACACTTAACCATTAATTGCAAATAGTAATTTTAATAATAAACACCTTACATTAAATATAAATAATAACTATTTACAAATACGGTACCATGGCTCAAGAGAAATAAACCCAAAACATGATGTGGATCCAAAGAGGTATTCACGACGGTGGAGGTGGCCGAATAAAACTCACTCGGTAGCCTTAAGCTTCCTGCGTTTATTCACAGAAAGTCCAGCGCCCGCAAAAGAGGTGCTGGGTTGTGTATACGTCAAGAAAGACGGATGTTGAAAGGACTACTGTATAGGTGCTGGGTATGTAAGTGACTTCAATAAAAGTTACAGGGAAGGGTCGCATGGAGGACAAGGAATACTATGAAAGACATTAGTAACCTTGAGGTTAATACAAAGGGAATATTTACGTGAACTGCGATGTTTTTTGGAGTTCTTGAAGAATCGTCAGGTGGGGAGTCGTCCAAAATGAAAATTCGGCAATTTCCTAATTGGCTGTTGCTTTGACTGACACTTGGGCTCCTCCCCGCATAACTAGTGAAACCATGTATCCTTTCCAGTGAGTATTGGTTCTTGCATCTGGTCTTGAGAGGGTGCTGACAATCTTGTAGCTTGTATCAGTGTACTGGCTGTGAACTGGCTGAGGTTTCGTGTGAGCCAACAGATCCACCTGTTATAGGCTGTCAGAGATGCACAAGTCTAGACAAAGAATGCACCTACCGTGTACCATCACCATCAAGCTGGGCAATTGAGGAGGAAGAGTGGAACGATCTGAGGAGCGAGTTTGGGTTAATTGGCGGGTAAATCACTGTTATGACTATGCCATTCCGAATACTAACAGGGCTCCTTTAGACCTTGCTACACCTGTTGGCTTTACAAGCTCGATTGTGTCAAACTGGAGGGATGTTTCCGATGCGAGCCTTGTAATTTGTGGCGCAGGCAGTGCACTTTCGACGAGACTGTGATCTGGAAGAGTGAGGGGAGAGAGGAGAGCCAGGAGAGCGAGGTGGCAATCAGGCCTTCCCAGGCCAGGAGTCAGAAGGGCGAGGAGAGAGAGGAGAGAGAGGAGAGAGAGGAGAGAGAGGGGAGAGAGGGGAGAGAGGAGAGTGAGGGGAGAGAGGAGAGTGAGGAGAGAGAGGTGAGGGATTTGGTGGAGGGATTTGGTGATGGATTTGGTGATGAATGTGAGTGCTCAGTGCATTGGTAATGTCTGCACCCACAATAAACCATCATGCCACTGTAGGACTGTGCATGCGCTCAAGCAGAGGGTGCTGGAACTGCCTTAGTACTGTTAAGACGGCGGGTTGGGGCAGGACAGAGGTTTTCCGGCAGTATCGCTGAAGGCCACTTGAGTCCCATGAGGAGATAGAGAAGGAGAACTGAGGGGGAGAACAGGATGACCGTTGTCCAAGTCGAGAATCCGATTGCAGATCATGTACCAATGAATACAGGTATTTAAGGAAACCTAAACAGGTAGCCATACGGTACATGACATGAAATCTTTTCATCTTGTGGGATGTCAGGATACATAAAACATGTGAGCGAATTAAATAAATAGATTGCATGTGGATCGGGCGGGAGGAGTAGGAGGAGCGGCGGGAGGAAGCAGCAGAGCGTGTGCAGACCGATTGATATGGTTGCCAGACCGCATGGGCATTGGTTCAGGTGACATGCCAGTCGGTGAGGAGTGCCGGCGGCACTGATCGGCTTTGTGAACCACCTGATGCGCTCAGCACCCTAACAGTACCAGACGCTCGACATAGTGGCAGGGGGTGTCCATATGGCCCTCTGCAACCTCTCCCAAACTCGGATCGTCCATGGCATTCCACCAGCATGGACTTTATTAAACAGTTGCCTTCGTCCTACGCCATTATTGGGTGAAAAAGATTGCTAACGCGACATTGATCTGCACTCCTGTGCTAGTTTTGTGGAATTTCATGCAATAACATACATGCCTGTAACATGGACGTGAAGTATGTGAGGGAGAGCTAATATACTGCCTGATATGTCTCCTTGTCAAGGAAACAGTTTATCCAAAAAGTCTGGCACAAATCAAGACAATTAGCAGCGTTCAGATTTGGGTGTATCACACAGCCATAGTCAGGAATTAATTGAATTGCTCGAGCGATTGACGCAACCTCCACCACCATGCCTAGTGGCTGTGCTTGGTCACCGACTCCATGGACCAACTTTGAGACCTGGTACATTTGAGAGTGTGGACACATTGATGAGTGACCTAGGGGGGTGAAAACATGAACATAGGCAAGTTGTCGATTGTGGAGGGGGTGGTTTAGAGTGACCTTGAGCTCATAAAGAAGCCGTATCTGAGCCACCCGATATCCTGAAAAATCAACGAATCAGTCATAGTATAAGAACTGGACAAGTGCTCCTCATGCCAGCAGAATATTAGCAAGCTACAAGGCAACTCACCCTGAATTCCGGCTGTTTCTGCCTCGAATGACCAGTGTAGCAGCACTGTACCACAACGGCCATGTGGCAAATCATCACCAGGAGGGTCCGCAGGAATTGTTTGGTGCTTTGTGAGCTCATCAGGATCTTGCGCTTTGGGTGTGGCTATGCGAACATTTTTCCAGGTAACGACAGGAGCTGTGGAAAGGGAGTGGATGAAGTGGCTTGTGCTTGGGTCCTGGTAGCCTTTGCACTTCTTCTGCAGGAAGTCTACTGTCTTGTCATGGAGGTCGCGAATATCATACAGGGTGGCAAATGAGCTCAGGGTTCCTTTACCATGAGGTGTCTTGGTTAATTTGATTCGACTAGGGTGCATTGGGTCCTGAGGAGCAGCACTGGCATCCGAAACTGAGCATTGGAGCCAATTTTGATCATCTTTCGCCGGTCCCGAATAGCTTCGATTGCCCTGAACACTGGACCAGTTGTCAGAGTCCCAGTTTTCATGCTCCACTTCATTGAGGCCACTCCGCACCCACTCCAGGTACCGACGGAATTGGGCCCATCTTTCACGGCGCTCAAGTATAAGGCACATCTGAGGCATAAAATTCCTTTTGTTGGTGGCTTGATATGGCTGCTTTGTGCTTTCCTTATGGAAAAACTCTGTGATGTCTGTTGAGAACTGCATCACTGAACCAAACTGGCGGATACTGGGAGCGTAGTCATGAAAGCCACAAAGCTTTGGTATGTTGAAATGTTGAATGTTTGAGTGCCTCCCCTTCCGTGCCTTGAGCTTCCAAAAAGCCGCCTTGTGCTTGTGGAAGCTCTGAAGGGCATCCTCTAAGTAGCCCAGTGTGTCGTTTGAATGACTCTGGTACTGTGCAATATATATGAAGTCAAGGAGAGCACGCAGGGCTTTTGTGATCTTCGCATTAACCTTAGGAGATCCTAGCACAAGTGCAAGGATATACCTTTGGATCTCCCGAGCGTCCCTCCCAGTCCACTGCTTGAGCCTGGATATGCCGTTTGGATATGCTCTAAGGCCAATCATCCGTGGCATTGCTCTGATCCGGGCATCAAACTCCTCCTTCCCCACAAGCTCAAGGATCCATGGGACCATGTGATGTCGGAAGAAACCGTGGGCATTGTGAAGGACATCAGGTGTCACCATGATATGAGGTTGGACATGTGGAAGGTGCTTCCAGAAGGGCTCACGTACAGCACTCAAACCCCGCTTAGTAGCAACACTGTGGTATTTGAGCGTGTCTTCTGGGGACTCTTCCCCTCCAAATTCCTCCTGAAGAGCGTGCAATTCTCTGACAACCACTGTATATGTGCGGTTAGGGTATCGCTCTGGTGCTCCGGTGTTGTCGCGAGCTGCCATTGTGACTGGGGAAGCATTGTAGGGAGCAATGTTTACCAGGACTTGCTCAGGATAGTCTGCAAGATAGGCTGCTAAAAGAGGAAAGCAATTCCGGGTGTTGCCATAGCTATCAGCCATGCGAATGCCTTGGATTCCAGCTTTCTCCAGAGGTCGGAGGACATGTCGGAGGGCAGTATGGAAAAGCCGGCTGGTGCATATACCACGGAAGGTATCATCCTTTCGGGTGCTCTTGAAAACAACCTCCCATTCACAATAAGGTAGATATGCAATTGGGGTCCATGAGCCTGATGATGGATGGGAACGTAAATGTTGGGAGAAATTCCCCAATGTAATGTAAACTGGCCATGCAACCTTGTTCCCACCAAGGTTGGTAAGTCTGGTCTTATCAGAGGCCAGAAAAATCGGAAGAACAGCAGACCCCAAAGGCAGTTTGGTCTATCAGATAGAGGTAAGCCCAATCACAAGGCATAAGCATAGATAAGCAGTGCATACTTGAATGTCCCACCACCAGTCACCAGTGGAGAAATCAGACCGCAAGCGTTTTGTCTTCTCTTCATCTTGGTAAATCCGACGTGGGGCCCAAGAGATTCCCTCCTGCAGTGCTGAGTTAGACAGGAGGTACTGAAGGACCTCAACTGGGTCGCGATAATAGAGGGTGGGGGGGGTGTCCTTGTTGGGAGTGCCAGTGGTTGGAGATATTTCAACACTCTTCCAAGGCGGTCCAGCTCTAGGGAGTTTGTCGATATAGATGTCCAGTGTTTTGGCAGAAGCAAAGGAGAAAGGGGCATTATTCACCTGTCATCAGTGGAATGGATTGTAAGAAGGGTGGTGGTGCCATTGGTGCCTATTGCTTACATAGTCTGTCCGCAACAACTTGGTGATACTTGCATGTGAGAGTTGGTTGGAGAAGATCCAATCAACAACCTCAACCTCATTAGGATTGCTGAATGGGTAGCAGGCCTGGTCCAGTTGCTCGTTTGACTTGATGTTTCGGTACCGAGGCAGCAAGGAAATATGCTCATATGGGGTTTTGCTCTGCCCAATGACCTTACCAGCACCGAAATATACCTCCTCAATCGTACAAGCTTTCATCAGGGGTTCTGAGGGCACTGTTGTATATGCCCCCGGCACATTTGAAACCCCTGAGGCTGCAAAGGGGCCATCACCATCCACAGCCAGATCCTCAACCCAAGCATCTTCTCCAGTATCACCACCAATATCCATCAAGTGCTCGTAAGAGCCGCCATCTTCTTCAAGGTCGGCATTGGCCCCCACACTCACAGAGGAGGCATCCAACTGGTTTTGAACAAATGGGATGGTGTCACTTGCTGCTCCCAATGGTGTTCTAGATGCAGCAGATGGTGGCTGCCTTGGTTCTTCATCCTCTGAAGAGGACTGACAAGCACGGAGCTGAGCACGATGTCGCTTCAGTGAGAGGCATGATCTGAAGATAGCCTTGCAATTGCCACAAGTAAACCGTGTAGGATCATGGTAAAGGTGATGCCTCCGTGATTTGCAAGTGGTTTGTTGTGGCATTGGCTTTCACTAAGTTCGCCCTGCCCACTTCTAATGTTCCATGTTGCTGACCCCCCATGGCCAACAGAGCAAGCCCTGCATTCTTCCTTTGCTCTTTCAGCATACTACAGCAAGTTTTTGGGCCTTCTTTTTACGTTATTGTCACAGAACGTGAAGTGGCTGCGTCATCATTGTGAATCCTTCCTACCAAGCCTGTTATTCACCAACAGCTAACATCTTCTGCCTATGATAGAAGCCCTCAGATGCCACTATACTCAACTCAAAAACCAACACGACCGGGCCGGGTGGCATTTGACATGACAGTGTTCTCACTCTGCATGATCCTGACCCCATAGTCTGAACCAGACCCTCCTTAGGTATTTGTGTAACTCACGCAATTATTATGCATGGTATACCATTCCTGTGAGAGACACTGACCTGGTTCTGTTTCTCTCTCTATTTTTTTGACAGGACGATTTTTCGACACCCTAGTTGCAGCCCAGCCATGTGCTGCTAGCAGCAACCTGGTCTTTTACACCCACGTGGGGTTAAGGAGCTAGCTCCTTGAGGCCCCTAGTCCTGGTGGCTGTTGCATGTGAGCCAGGTGCGCATAAGCAATGGAGGACAATATATACAGCTGACCAATCCCTTCAGCATTATCTCCTTACTTCCTGGGACAAATTGAGTACAGCCCACAGCCCACAAGGTTTGCTGCTAGCTGTCCTCCCAGCTGTTGAAGAAATAAATCCTCAACATGATCAGCGGATCCAGAAACTGAGTTTCGCATAGAAGTGCCTATTATTGAGGTGAGCCTAAGCCCATATGTCAAGTAGTGTGCTGATATGGCAGCAATTGGCAAGCATCCACCGGCGCCAGTGCAGCTGTTGACATGGGTAATGGAAGCTGGCAGCAGGGTGAGTTGGAGGCAAATTCATGCCCTCCACCATTTGTGGTCTTCCAAAGGTCCATGCTGATCTCTCACTAGATTGATAATGGGGCCTTTTAACCCCAAGCGCAACCCCACAGCCTGCAAGATCTGAGGCAGTTCTCCACCAGCTGACTGCGTTCCACTCCATCCTGCCTATGTCTGTTCAATTACTTAATTACTTCAGTTGCAACTTGGCCCAACATCCTACTCATGTAATTGCCCAGCTAGGGGATACCCTTGCACTTTTTTTGGATCGCCATCGCCCTCACCTTACATGACCCCCGCACTGGCACCACCTAGCTATGTCTCTGCAAATCCATACACGCCCCAGCCGTCGCCTGGAAATGAGCGTGCATCATTATGCTAAATTTTTTTGGGCACATACCACTGACCCAGGTCATCTCTCGCCATTCCCCAACCTCCTGTGCCTCGCACCAGTCGCACTGTTACCGATCCCGGTGTGTTTGCACTGATCAGCACTGAAATTCTCTTCGTGTCGCTTATCCCCACTACACTCCCCAACCATCCACAGAATCGTGCACAACTCACATCGCGCCCATAGTCCAAGACCCAGCTTGTATTTACTGCCACTTCACTATCCTCGCTGCTAACCCTTGCTCACCTCCCTGGCCATTGCGAGATTTACATGAGATCTTTTGCTGGAACCCCTCCTGTGGGAAGCATGGACAGGCCTCTATGCCCTAGGTGCATCTTCACAACCGCCTTTAACCATTGAATCATCTATCTCACTTGATTTCTATGCCATGATCTACAGGCACAAATATGGATGTTGACGGATACCTCCCCACTCCACCCCACCTGCGTGACATACTCAGTATATTCCTAGAAGAGTCACCCACAAGCGGCGTCTATGGTACATATTTGTGTGCAAGGAATCGAACACCTTCGCCCTCTGCCCCACAAGTGACTGGTCTCGGTTTCTTCAACGCCGATGCTGCTGATCCACCCACCCGCAGCAGAGCTCAGCAGCAAAGCATCAGATCCATGCTTGGTTTCAAGGAGATCCTCATGCGAAAACCACAGTCAGTTCCTCGCATACCACACAAGCCGTCTTCTGCCTACCCTCACCATGACAAGAAGCCATAGATTCCATGGTCGAGCAGAATCTGACTATAGAAGCACAGACTGGTATGTTTAACCTTCGAAAGGGTTAGTTTGAGCACGACGAGTGGGCAAGCAAGCGGCCGCGTTATGGGTCACCAGCACCCTCTGCATTGAAAACGAACCCCAATAGTATCGTGGAGCCTGGTCCTCCCCCAATTGTGCGTAAAGCCACCACCAAAGCCACTGCGCCATCAACTTCCATAGCTTCAGCACAGAGGAGTACAAGGCTACAGCAAGGAATGTGAAGGCACATATGAAGGTAAGGTGATATCACTTGCATGAATGTGTTCTCTGACTGACAATATCTGGTCCAGCCCCTACCTCCACCTGCGGTAAATCAAAAAGTACGACACTGCTCACAACCTTCAGAACGTACAACCGACCCAGGGTCAAACTCCCAATCGCCCCTCCCAACTCACCTTTCTGCGATGTGGAGAAACGCCCTGCCCTGCCGTTCATCTCCAAGCAAGAAGAGAAACAGGTAGGTGGTGTGCTTGTAGCTCAATACATCCTTGATGTTGTGCACATGTTCACGAAGGCACGTTTGCAATGTCCCTTTTCGCGTGCAAGGAGATGATCGCGACACTGGCTGCCACCACAACAGCAGCTCTCTTCTACAGTCATGATCTTTATAGGAAGAGGCTATTTCAAGATGTTGAGTTTCACGTACCAGAGCTTGCTGGATTTGATGGGGTTATTGGCAAACTCCTGAAGTTGATTGGTGCGTCTGTGAAATATGGGGATCTAACATGACAAGATACTGACACTGGCTCCTAGTTAATACTTGCTGCATGTAGTGGTGATGATCTGTAAGTGACTCACTCCACTTCCTCGTTTGTGACGGTTGTTCAGGATACTACTTACCAAGGACCAACATGCCTTTATGCGTAGGACCCGCATGACGTAGATCGAACTCATACCTCTCAATTTCAATGTGTTGTCAGCACTGGTCCCAACCAACCTTCAATGACCCAAGGGCGACGTTGCACCTCTCACCTGACCAGTCCACCAAGTGTCTGTGGGAAACCCGCTCCCCACAAGGAATTTATTGATTAATGTCTGGCATCAGCAAGATGTAGGTTTACCCTTCAGCAATCTGGTACTTACACGCGACTCTAGATATGGTCTGGGTGGGGGGTCAATACATGGCAGTACGTTTAGCCTTCCACTGGTGGAACGAGCTCTTATCTACCAGATGCAACCTCACTGCCATCAAGCAGACTGCGCGTGTCCACCCCTCTGTGCCTACTGATTTATCACTCCTTTTCTCTTATTTTTGTGAACTACTAGAAGAAGCTCAGCACTACCTGATACCTGATATGGGCAAGCATATTTAGTCTGGCGTACATCCACATGTTCTTCCTGATTTCATGCTCTGATTTCATACGCTCCCTGCAGGTTCATGACTAGCGATATTGCAAACATGGTGAACTGGGAGAGAGAGAGTCATCTATATTTTTCCGTGGTTACAGGTACACATTACGGGACCAAGACACCACCTGGCCAGCAGCCTGCGAATCCGTGCGCAGGGGATTGGGAGCGATCTAATTACATAGTTTCAAGTATGGTCTGTTACTAAGGTACGCTGCCATGTTTGGTGTGAGACGGCGAGGGCTCTTTGGACGTTTGTGTCCGCTTTGGCGGTGTTTCCTACTTTGGAGGTAGCTCGGGCGATTCGGGGGATCGAGTGGACGGGTTGTGGGTTCTCGTGACGGTGAGTTTCTATAGGAGTACTTGTGCCTTCTGCTTTTGGAAGGCTTTGCTTTCTCTGACGAATTTGGCTAGGGCGTCAATGCCTTTTTTCGTGCCGAGGATGGTCGCAAGTTTTCGGTCTGGGGCCCCTTCGTCGACCAGGTGCCCGCGTTCGTCGTGGACTTCGCATTCGAAGAGTATATGGTCGCGTGTCTGGAGTTGTGCGCCGCATGGGCAATCAGATCGCTCTGGTATGTTATGTGTGAGGTAATACTCGCCGAAATAGCCGTGTCCCGTTCGCGCTTGCGTTACTGTTCCTAGTGTGTGTCGTGTAAGTGTTCGGAATGCATGCGATCCCGCCACGGAGGGTGGTATTCGGTCTGCTATGGCGTATCGACCCGTCATTGGTTTGTTTGCCCATTCGCTGATCCATTCGGTTTTCAACCTTTCCCGCAGCTGTCGGTGGAGTTTTGCTAGAGTGGTGGTGTCCGTGATTGGCTCCAGGTCCGTCGCCTCTTTCGCTATCTCGTCCGCTCTGTCGTTTCCTTCGATGTCCATGTGCCCCGGCACCCATGATACCTCGATCGTTGCTCATGGTGAACTGGGACAGGGCAGTAAACTGGGTAACCCTAGCCTCATTCAACAACTTGGAAAACTGGAGGCGGCTTTGAGAATGATTGAACGTGTTCCCAGCACTGAGCTTGCCTACAGCGAGGCAAGTATGCGGAGGCTGCAGGTGCGTGCCCAAGGGTGGTTGGTTCAGTGCGAAAGAGATGTGCTGCTTGATACATGTTCGATACTGACAAGCTGCAATCTATATGACCATCCAGCTGTGAGATATCACTGTGATGGAGATGTGCTTGTGAGTCGCATTCAAACCATGATGGAGTGATGGAGAAGTCGTAAGTGGACCCTCCATTGGACCCATTAACTGCCCACTGACCTTTGTGCTCAGCCAAGCCAACCTGCGCTTTACTGCAAGCGTCTTGGGGTATGGCCATGACTACCTTAAACACATGCTGAGTTGGCCCATTCTGCTGGTGATTGAACCTACAAACGGTTTAGCCAATGCTGTTCATTGGTGAGCCGATTGCTCTGCACAGAGCATTGTATGTGATAGGTACCTCACCACTGTACGTTGTATCCTGACATTTCCCTAGCTAATGATTTGTTACCTTCTGCCAAGGAGGCAGCCACAAACATCTGTGTCTGGATTATTCAAAGTAGGTAATCATGCCCATCCTTTTCATTTGCTTAATTGCTTGCAGCTGGTTGGTTTTCACACTCTTGGATACTACTTGAGAGCCGCCGAGCTCAGAGTTGAGGTCTACAAGACCTGTGAATTGTGAAATATTTTATGATCATTGCTTTTCCTATGGGCTCACATGCTGTCTAGGCGTTGTCGCGTCTGCTTCAGGCTGTTTTTTCACTCACTAACGCTAGTAGTAAGTCTGATGATGCTTGTTGTCTTGGTTCTGATTCCCTCGGTTTGATTCCCTCACAGAGCCATCTCGCACAATATCAGCCTCTGCCCCTTTGAAATCAAGAAAACGCGTCTTCTCAGCTGATGGTGGAGGTATATATCACTGTATTCGACTTGAAACTAAAACCTTGACCAACAGAGAAACCAAGTTCAAACTGACAACCCTGCAGAACGTCTAACCAAAGGAACTTACGACCAGTGCTCAAAAATGAATATGCATCACAGAGGACAAGCTGGCTGGCCTGACTGCCGAGGATCTCTCAGATGCCCTTCAGTGGTGCCAAGTCCCCGCATCGGGTATCAATCTCACCTCCTGTGCGCGGTATGCTCACGGTCAGTGGTCCGTCCAGCCTTACTAATGCCTCCTAACCCTCCAACGCCTCACAGAAATCACGATTGGGTTGCCTTCACCCTTCCTCTACCTCACCTGAACCTTATTCGTCACTCAGAAAACTCAATGCTCAGGGTGCAGTCCTCGCAATGAAGAAGGACAAAGGTGAGCGTGCTGTGCTGCTAGCTATGCACCTGGTCAACTGTGGATTGTCTTCAAGTATCAGGGTATTAATTAATGGCTCCTAATTGGTCTTACCAAGGCTGCCAAAGTCGATCAAAAGACTGCTGATCCCCTGAGGTGAGTAGTACCACAGCATTGTTCATAGTCTTTTATCTCCAGTAGATGCTAGCCATCCCTGCCAGGTTTAATACTTGCGAATGCGTTTTCTTTCAGGACATTTCAGCAGAGCTGCAATTCGGGCGAGAAGCAGCTCAGACAAAACTGTGCTTGATAACCTGCTTACTGATGTCAAATAGCTGTGGTCAGGTTCCTCGGCAGCCACTATCCCTTCTTTCAGAACCATTTCTCCAATGGAAGGGTGAGTACTGACGCTTCCAATGATCTTGAGTCATGTAACTTACCAGGGCTCCATAGCTATTAGTACTGCATCCAGGTTAATCCTCCTTCATTGAGGGCAGGGCGAAGGTAACGTTCCCTTTAGGTAGATTCAAGAAGGCAATCGTGAGAGCAGAGGGCTGCTATTGGCTCTATATAATAGGTTCAGTTTACTACCATTAGTATTATCTTTGGCTGGTGGTAGAGATCTGTCTGCTGCTATTGGTCGCGATTTGTTGGCTGTCAGCCTCCAGGCCTGATAGCCATACCAATCTAACAAATCGTTGTACAAGCTTGTGGTGCTTGCTTGCTTTTAGTTTTAATGACAGTGATGGAATATCCGAAGAAATGAGGAAGCTATGGAGATTCTTGATATCGCTGGAGCAGTTGAGAGAATCATGATAAATCCAGAGAATAGTAATAACTCTGGAGATTCTTTCATCCTCCGGAGAATTTTGAAAGCTCCGGAGAATTTTGAAAGCTCCGGAGAATTTTGAAAGCTCCGGAGAATTTTGAAAGCTCCGGAGAATTTTGAAATCTCTGGAGAATCTCAAAATCTCTGGAGAATTTTAAACGCTTCAGAGATTATAAGATAATCTGGAGAATATAGAAATCTTAAAGTCTCTAAAGTATGGATACAACTCCGGAGAGTTTATGTATCTCTGGAGAATTTTAATATCTCTGGAGCGCTCCAGAGAATTACTCATTCTCCGGAGATGGGGTACCTGTCTTTAAGGGCTTTGGCGCTCCAGAGTGCTCTGGAGATCTCTGGAGTTTTTTTTGGTTTTGCTGATGATGGCCACTAGAGCACGAGTGTGGTTCATCATTGGTATCAGCGACTTGGACAGGATCAGGTTGTTGGAGGTGACATGGTTTGTGTATGAGGACACCTGAGCTTGATACGAAGACCTGATGATGTTTTGGGGACAGCGCTGAGTTTTCAGCACGAGGTTCGAGGCTTGCGGGATAGCGACTCGCCCTCTGTAGTTTGTATTGGCGGCTTATCATTTTTCTTAGACATTTAAAAATTGTAAGTATAAGTTAGAAGGAGAGAAACGAGCGTGAAGGGGTTGAAGGAGAAAAGTGGTTTGCGGTTGAAATTATTTTTGGCCTGTCCAAAGGTTTTCCGAAAGGGCTGTAACATTTGGGAAAATGTTCTGGAAAATGTTACATACGTTTGGTGTATTACAGACCTGTCCATTTTTCAATGTTCATAACAAAGCAAGCGATCATTTCGCAGAATGAGGTGCTTACTTACGGAAAATGTTCACGGGAAAGACCGAAATATGACCGGAAAATGACAGGCACAGGTCTGGGCTCAGGTACGCCTGGGAAAGGACAGGGTCACCACAAAGCGCCACCTGTTCGTGCTTAAAATTCAATTACACTGTGCCTGGTGATGTGCTTATGGAAATTCTTCCATATGCATCGGCTACGCCCAACTACGGCATACAAAATGGCAGTGAGTACACTGTCATTCTCTATTCGAGCTCCGTTTAATGGCTTGTGTGATTGCCATCAAAGC
>Ga0137412_10000622_pt1 | contig 25805 bp, 23 predicted proteins | sample CZODoug2_1_16fun_FD_122160 | JGI IMG/M metagenome (GOLD analysis project Ga0137412, IMG submission 122160) | Vadose zone soil fungal communities from Angelo Coast Range Reserve, California, USA - CZODoug2_1_16fungal (Hybrid Assembly) | ecosystem: Environmental > Terrestrial > Soil > Vadose zone... | reverse complement strand
CAACCTGTGGATGGGAGGATTGACAACGTGGCGAATATGCGCTTAGGCGACCGGGCAGTGACACCGGCACCGCCATCCCCAGAGCCAGACAGTCGCCGGGCGCTGCTCGTGACAGCGATCGCCGCCGCCGGGCTGACGATCGCGTTCTTCGCCCTCGGTGCGGGCGGCACCGACCTTTCCGCCCAGTCCGAACGGGCCCAGTTCGCCGCCAAACACGGCCTGACCCCGATCGACCTCAGCTGGTACGGCGGCACCAACCAGTTCGGCTACAGCCTGATCTCGCAATTCGTGATGGCCGCGCTCGGCGCCCGGGTCACCGGCGCACTGGCCGGCATCGGCGCCGCGCTCGCCATGGCGGCGCTGCTCGCCCGTACCGGCGCGAAACGGCCGGAGCTCGGCGGGATCGTCGCCGCGGTCTGTATCTTCGGCAATTTGATCAGCGGCCGGATGACGTACGCGCTGGGATTGGCATTCGGCCTCGGCGCACTGCTCGCGCTGACCGACAAAGCACCGAGAAGACGCCTCATCCTCGCCGCGGTCGGCGCCGTCCTCGCCTCCGCAACCAGCCCGGTCGCCGGCCTCTTCGTCGGCCTGGTCGCAGTCGCCATTCTGCTCAGCCGCAAAATAAAGGACGGACTCACCCTCGGAATCGCCGCGGTAATCCCGATTGGCATTGTCAGCGGCCTTTTCGGCGAGGGCGGCTGGATGAATATCAGCACCGCCGACACCAGGCACGGCGTCGCGCTGAGCATGATCGTGCTGCTCCTCGTTCCATATAGGACGATCCGCATCGGCGCCGGCCTTTCGGCATTGGGAATTATCGCCGCCGATATTGCGCAGACACCTGTCGGTTTGAATGCAATTCGATTGCCGGTGATGTTCTGCATCCCCTTGCTGGTCGCCTTGGTGCGGTGGAAATTGCCGATCATTGCGGTCGTCGTGGGGCTCGTCTGGTGGTGGGTGCCCCCGGTGCTGACCGGCGACCTCAACGACACCGGAACGCCCACCGCGCACCGTTCCTATTACCAGCCGTTGCTCGCCGAGCTAAGCACGCTACAACCCGCGGCCAGGGTCGAGGTCCCACCGACCCGGGATTACTGGGAGTCGGTGTACGTCGCCGACGCGGTCCCGATCGCCCGCGGCTGGCTGCGTCAGCTCGACATCGGCCGCAATCCGCTGTTCTTCAACGGCAGCCTGACCGCCACGAACTGGCACAACTGGCTGGTCGACAACGGCGTGAAGTACGTGGCATTGTCCGACGGCCAGCTGTCGTGGGTCGGCTCCGGCGAGGCGCGACTGATCAAGCAGGGACAGCCATACCTGCGCCAGATCTGGCAGGGCGGGCACTGGCAGCTGTACGCGGTCGCCGACTCCCCCGGTATCGCCGACGGTGTCGTTAAAGCCGACGCGACGTCGGTCACGATCCGGGTCACGCACGCCGAGTCCGTACCGGTACGAATTCGGTTCAGCCATTGGCTCACCCTCGATCACGGCGGCGCCTGCCTGAAACCGGCCGGCCGCTGGAGCACACTGCAGGTCACCCGGCCCGGCACGTACCGGATCGGTAGCGCGCTGCAGTGGAGTCAGTCGGCTCGCTGCTGAGCCGGCGAGATCACCACCCCGACCACCCCCGGGCCGACGTGCGCGCCGATCACCGCACCGATCTCGCCGACGTACAGCTCCCGTACCCGGATCGGCAGCGCCCGCAGCGCCTCGACCAACTGCTCGGCCCGGGCGGCCGCAGCCAGGTGCTGCACCGCCACGTCGACCTCGGCCGCACCCGCGGCGGCCAGCGCCAGTGCGGCGAGCCTGGCCACCCCGCGCGACGGGGTGCGTACGCGCTCCAGCGGCACGATCTCGCCGGCCGCGACGTGCAGGATCGGCTTGACGGACAGCGCCGTACCGACCAGCGCCCGGGCCGCGCCGATCCGGCCGCCGCGGCGCAGGTGCTCCAGCGTGTCGAGGGAGAACAGCGTGGTGGTCGCGGCGGCGACCCGTTCGGCCACGGTCGCGACCTGCTCGACCGAACCGCCTGATCGGGCGGCGCTGGCAGCGGCCAGTACCGGAAAGCCCAGTCCCATCGCGGTCGAGCGGGAGTCCACGACCCGTACCGGTACGCCGGCCGCCTCCGCCGCGACCTTCGCGACGGCCACCGTGCCGGACAGCTCGCCGGACAGGTGCACCGACACGATCCCGGTCGCACCGGCGGCCACGCACGCCTCATATGCCTCGGCCAACGCGGCCGGCGCCGGCCTGGACGTGGTCACCCGGGCATGCCGACGCAGCGCCTCGGCAATGTCGGTCGGGGACACGTCGGTCCCCTCGGCGCCGAAGACCGCCCCGTCGAGCTGCAGCGGGACGACAGTGATCCCGCCACCCTCGGCCAACCCGGCCGGGAAGTATGCAGTGGAATCGGTCACCACCGCGACCCGGTGTGACCGGACCCGGTCGGCTGTGACGGCCATCCCGCGAGCGTACGGTCCCGCGCCGGCCTACGTTCGTATTGAATGGTTTTAGCGAGGCGACAGCGAGTGAGCATCGAGGGCCACACCAGATCGAGCAGCCGATCACGTCTGGCCCGAGGAGCGGAGCGAGCGCGGAGCCGAGCAATTGGTTCGATAGCTCATCAAGACGCGAGAGGCACACCGTGAACTCGGTATTTCACCTGCACGACGCTGACGACGTCGCGATCACCCGAGCCGACATTGCGGCCGGCGACGTCATCGACGACGGTATTGCGGCCAGGTCGGCGGTTCCGCGTGGGCACAAGATCGCGACCCATGCGGTCGCGGCCGGGGAGCCGGTGCACAAGTACGGTCAGACGATCGGTTTCGCCACCAAGGACATCGTGCCGGGAGACCATGTGCACTCGCACAACCTGGAATTCCGCCAGTTCGAACGGGAGTACGCCTTCGGGGTGGACGCCCGGCCGACCGCGTACATCCCGGAGGCCGAGCGGGCCACGTTCGAGGGGTACGTGCGTTCCGACGGCCGGGTCGGCACCCGCAACTACATTGCCGTGATCTGCTCGGTGAACTGCTCGGCCACCGCGGCGAAGCTGATCGTCGACCGGTTCCGCGAGCCGGCCCTGGCGGAGTACCCGGGCATCGACGGCGTGGTCGCGCTGACCCACACGCTGGGCTGCGGTACGGCCGGGGCCGGCAACTACGGCTTCGACCTGTTCCGCCGCACGCTCACCGGTTACGCCAACCATCCCAATGTGGTCGGGGTGCTGGCGCTGGGCCTGGGTTGCGAGGTGAACCAGATCAACGACCTGATCAACGGCTGGGAAATGCCGCCGGACCGGCCGCTGTCGTGGATGACGATCCAGGAGCTGGGTGGTACCAGAAAGACCGTTGCGGAAGGCGAATCGCGGATCCGTGAAATGTTGACCGCGCAGTCCGGGCTGAAGCGGCAGACCGTGCCGGCGAGCAAATTGGTGCTCGGCATGGAGTGCGGCGGGTCGGACGGCTATTCCGGTATTACCGCCAATCCGGCGCTGGGCGCGGCGGCGGATCTGTTGGTCCGTAATGGCGGCACGGCGGCATTCGGCGAGACGACCGAGATTTACGGCGCCGAGCATTTGTTGACCCGCCGGGCGGTGTCGCGGGAGGTCGGCGCGAAATTGGTTGAACGCATTCACTGGTGGGAAGAGCACGTCAAGCGTGACGGCAGCTCGATCGACAACAATCCGTCGCCGGGAAACAAGGCGGGCGGGCTGACCACGATTCTGGAGAAGTCGCTGGGCGCGGCGGCAAAGGGCGGTACGACGGCGCTCGCCGATGTCGTCGAATATGCCGAGCCGCTGAGTACGCCTGGATTGGTTTTTATGGACACGCCGGGTTATGACCCGGTGAATGCGACCGGTCTGGTGGCCGGCGGGTCGACCGTATTGTGTTTCACCACCGGACGTGGTTCGGTCTTCGGCTGCAAGCCAACGCCGTCGCTGAAACTGGCGACCAACACGGAGATGTATGACCACATGTCCGAGGACATGGACCTCAACTGTGGCGTCATCGCCGACGGCGAGAAGACCATCGCGGAAATGGGCCAGGTCATCTTCAACCGAATTCTGGACACCGCCTCTGGCAAGCAGACCAAGAGCGAGGAGCTCGGATTCGGCGACGAGGAATTCGCGCCGTGGAGTCTAGCGACGACGGTCTGACCGCACCGGAGTTTCGGTTTCCTGGGCGACGTCGCCCGACCCGGCGTTGCCCACAGGAGCGGGCAAGGCGAAATGGCTGGCCGAATTTTGGATTTCATGATCGACATCGGTTCTTGGCTGCTATAGCGACCAAGAACCGATGTCGATCATGGCACGTAGCGGCGTCCTGGTCGCGATCGGCCTCCGAACGGCCATCACGCCGGCGCAGTAAGTCGCGAGCAATCATGAATTCAGCACGCTACATTCGTGACATGGGCAGTCTCCAGGTCAAGGATTTTCCCGACGATCTGCATGCCCAACTGGTCGAACGAGCCAAGGCCGAGCGGGTCACCCTGTCGGAATTCGTGACGAGGACGCTGCGCAAAGAGCTGTCCGGGTCGAGTCTGGACACGTGGATCGCGTCGATCCGCCAGCGTGACGCCACGCCCCATGACATCGACTCGGCCGCGATCATCGACGCGGTCCGAGAAGACCTCGGACGCCGACTGTTCTGAGCCCTGATTGACGACGCGGCATCGCATTGATCCGCTAACCGCGCGGTGGAGTCCATCAGGGACCTGTCGGGCAGCATGTCGGGGTCGACCTGGGTCGGCAGTGCCGGTACGTTCTAGCCGTGTCGGACGATTTCATTCTGTTGGCCGGGTCCGCCAGTAGGCGCCTTGGTGGCGCCATCGCGGAGTACCTCGACTGCGAGCTGGGCGCGAGTCAGACCCTGCGTTTCTCCGAGGGCAATCTATTCGTACGGGTTCTGGAAAACGTTCGGGGCCGCGACGTGTTCCTGGTCCAGGGAACGGCGTTCCCCGCGAACGACAACTTCATGGAGTTGCTGTTCTGGATCGACGCGCTCAAGCGGGCCAGCGCGGCGTCGGTCACCGCCGTCATACCCTATTTCAGCTACGCCAAGGGCGACAAGAAAGACGAGCCGCGGGTGTCAATCCGGGCCCGGGTGTGCGCCGACGCTATTGAAGCGGCCGGCGTGGATCGCGTTGTCACCCTCGATCTGCACGCTCCGCAGGTCCAGGGTTTCTTCAAGGTGCCGGTCGACGATCTGTCCGCCATGCCGGTCCTCTGCGACGCCATCGCCAGCAAGGCGCTGGCAGACCTCGTGGTGGTCGCTCCGGATGCCGGGTTCGCCAAGAAGGCGCGCCAATGGTCCGAACGGCTTCACGCACCTCTCGCCATCGCCGACAAGCGCCGGGTGGATCACTCGGAGTCCGCCGAGGTCGTCGAGCTCATCGGGAGCGTCGAGGGCCGTACCGCGTTGATCGTCGATGACTTCACCATTTCGGCCGGAACACTCACCGATGCCGCTCGGGTACTCGTCGACCGTGGCGCCGCGTCGGTTTATGCCACCGTCAGCCATGGTCTCCTTGCCGGGCCGGCGATTGAGCGCCTCGATGCCAGCCCCATCCAGAAGCTATTCATGACCGACAGCGTGGAAACCCAGCCCGTCGAGCTTTCCCAGAAAATCGAGGTGGTTTCGGTCGCCGGCCTGTTCGGCGAGGCGATCCGCCGTATCGCCCGCCGCGAAAGCATTTCCGTGCTCTTCAGCTAACGAATGCCGACACAGTGCCAGAAGGTTGAGAATGAACATACGTGAGTATCTGGCGGAATCCGTGTGGACGCGGGAGGACGTTGACCGCTTTCTCGACCCCGACCACCCGAATTGGGCGAGGTTCGATCCGATAACCGGCTACCGCCTGAATGACCTCGTTATGCACGACGGAGTCGACGGGAGCAGCACACTCAACACCTACCTGCCCAACTCGGCCCGCATGACGATCAACTACGCAGATCGGCCGTGCCGCATCAATACCTACGGTGACAGCTTTACCCAGTGTCACCAGGTTAGCGACGGCGAGACCTGGCAGGAGATACTCGCCGCGCATTTCGGCGAGCCGATTCGCAACTTCGGCGTCGGTGGTTACGGCGTCTACCAGGCATATCGTCGGATGCGGCGGATCGAAGCGACAACCGACAGCGCCCCATACGTCATTCTGAACATCTTCAGCGACGATCATGTACGCAATCTCGACATGGCACGCTGGTTCCGCCTGCTCGGATTCAGGAGGGCGATAGGCGACCTCGCTCACGTCATGTTCCACGCCAACCCATGGGCGCACGTACGCATGGATCTGTCGAGCGGGACCTTTATCGAGAAGGACAATCCGTTTCCTACGCCGGAATCGTTGTACGAGCTGTGCGATCCCGATGCGGTCTACGAACTATTCGCGAACGACGAGATCGTTCAGCTACATTGCCTCTCCGAGGGCATAGACATCGGCGATACCAGCAACCTCGACCGACTGGCCGAGCACCTGGGTGTCGCGGTCGACCTCCGCTCGGCGGCAACAAGGGAGCGTGATGCGGCCTCGCTGTTCTACAGCTACGGCCTGCAGGCCACGCTCTACACGTTGGATCTGGTCCGAGATTATCTGTCGGGGATTGACCGGCATTTACTCGTACTCCTCAGCTACGGCGGCGAGGACGTGAGAGTGGCGCTCGACGGCGGCCGCAGGGCCGATCAGGTTGTCCTGGACTATCTCGCCGAACACGACATTCCCTATGTCGACACGCTCGGGGCGCACGTTAAGGACGCCGCGGACTTCCGGCTGAACTCCCGCGCCTATTGCGATCGCTACTACATAGGGCACTACAATCCGCTGGGCAATCATTTCTTCGCCTTCGCGGTCAAACCGACGCTGCTCGAATGGCTCAGACCCGAGCCCATTACCTATCAGGAAAGCAAGCTCAGAAGCCGAACGTGACAATCGGCGACAGCCCGCCGTTGCGAATTCCGTCGAATACAAAACGCTCGTGTGGCACCACATTGTCAGGCAGCGCGTCCAGGGCGAACCAGCGCAACTCCGCCGCCTTCTCCGGCTCGACCAGCGTGGGCTCACCGTCCCACTGCCAGCATTCGAAGAAGAAATCGACCCGTTCGTCGATCGGTGCATGATCATGATGGGTCCGGTGCATACCGGTCAGCGGTACGAGATCTGCCGGGCCGATCTTCACGCCCAACTCCTCGGTGGCCTCCCGGCGGCCCGCCTCGGACACCGACTCGCCGAGCTCCACATGCCCGGCGGCCGCCGTCGCCCAATACCCGTCCATATAGCCGGTCCCCCGGCGCAACTGCAACAGCACCTCGTCCCCGCGGCGCAAAATCACGTATGCGGCAGGCACCACCCGGAAGCGATCAGTCACCGGGCAGACTCTAGGTGGTGACCACGACACCAGCCGAACCCACCTTCATAAGGCTGTCCGAGGCGCGGCTGCTCGAATCGGCCGGGGCACTGGCCGAGGTGCTGGTCGACGCGGTCGAGGACGGCGCGTCGATCGGCTTTCTCGCCCCACTTGACCCCACCGCGGCTGTCGCGTGGTGGCGGGAGCAGGCACCCGCCGTCGCGGCCGGCACGGTGATCATCTGGGCGGCGGCGGTCGACGGGCAACTGAGCGGCACCATCGCGCTGAAGCTGGAAGACATGCCCAATGGCCGGCATCGTGCCGAGGTCAAGAAGCTGATGGTGCACCGCCGGGCGCGCCGGCGCGGGCTCGGCCGGCAGCTGCTCACCATCGCCGAGGCGGCCGCCGGCGCAGCGGGCAGCACGCTCCTGCTGTTGGACACGCAGACCGGCAGCGCCGCCGACGCGCTCTATCGCGCCGCCGGCTGGACGGCGGCCGGCGTGATTCCGGACTACGCGGCCGACCCGGCCGGCGTACTGCAGCCCACAACAATCTTCTACAAGGCCTGCCGCTAGGGCGAAAGCGCCTTGCGTAGCTCGGCGACGCAGTCCCCGACCGGACGCCCGGCGGTGTCGAGCACGACCCGCTCGGTGGTCCACGGCTCGTACTCCCGATTGACGATCTGCTCCCACGTCGGCGGCTTCAGATCGGGAATGTCCAGCACCCGGGTCTCCGCCCGGCGCCGGTGTTCGATCGGATCGGAGCAGACGATTTCCACGTCCACCACCGGGAATCCGGCCGCCGCCGCGCGCCAGGCCGAGCGGGTCACCTCCAGCGGGTTCACCGACTCCGCGACCACGGACAGCCCCTGCCGCAGGTAGTCCGCCGCCAACGCGTACCCGATGTCGTAGCCGATCGGGCCGAGCGGCTGTTGTCCGAACCCGCACCGCACGATCGCCTGCTCGATCGTGTCGATCCGCAGGTGTACGGCCCCGACCTCGCGGGCCAGCGTACGAGCAATGGTGGTCTTTCCGGTCGCGGGCAGGCCGCCGATGATGGTGAGCACGTTGCCCAGTCTGGCCGATGCTCGCCGAGACGATGAATGGCCGAGGACCTCATACCCATGTCCGTACGTCTACCCTGGCGGGCGTGGACGTGCTGGCCGACCTGCTGCACCGGGCCCGAGCCCGCGACGGTGTGTTCGCCCGCTCGGTGCTCACCCCGCCGTGGGGGCTGCGTTTCGCCGACGCCGCGCCGCTGTCGGTCGAGGTGGTGATCCGCGGGCAGGCCTGGATCACCCCGGCCGACGGCGAGCCGATCGCCTTACATCAGGGCGATCTGGCGATCGTGCAGGGCTGCTATGTGCTGGCCGACGACCCAGCCACCGAGCCGGGCGCGGTGCTCTACGGCGATGGCCGCAGCGCCGCTGCCGGCGAGCCGCCCCGGCACGACCCCGACCGGTGGCGGCTGCCGACCCCGCGCACGTTTGGGGACCTGGACGGACCCACGGTGATCGTGCGCAGCGCGTACCGGCTGCACGGAAGTATCGGTCACCGGCTGCTCGACGCGCTACCAAAGGCGCTCCGGGTACCGGCCGACGCCCTCCCGCGGTCCGCCCGCGAGCTGCTCGACGCCGAGATCGGCCGGGACGCGCCCGGCCAGCAGACCGTGCTCGATCGATTGCTGGATCTCCTGCTGGTACTGGGTTTGCGGGCCTGGCTCGGCCGGCCGGAGGCGACCCCGCCGGCCTGGTACCGGGCGTTGGCCGACCCGCCGATCGGCCGTGCCCTGCAGCTGCTGCACGCCGACCCGGGCCGGCCGTGGACGGTTGCGAGCCTGGCCGCCGAGGCCGGCCTCTCCCGGGCGGGATTCGCCCGCCGCTTCACCGAGTTGCTCGGCGAGGGCCCGATCGGCTATCTCACCCGCTGGCGGATCGACCTGGCCGCCGACCTACTGGCGAACGGGGACGCGACCGTCGCCGCGGTGGCGCGTCAGGTCGGGTACGCCGACGCGTTCGCGCTCTCCACCGCGATGAAACGCGTCACCGGACGCAGCCCGACCGATCACCGTCTCAGGTCAGCGCCCAGGTCGTGATCGCATCGTCGGCGGCGAGCCCTGAGGTCGTGAGTGTCCACGGTGGAGCCTCGGTCGCATAAAAACGCAGCGTCGAGGAATAGCCGGATCTGGTGAACAACTCGCTGACCGAGCCGTCGACGAACCACCGCATGCCGAGCGTGCCCGACTGAATTTCCGGGTCCTCGAACGAATGCACTCCGCCGTGGGCGCGCAGATCGCTGCTCGCGTGGTCCCGATCGATGCTCACCCGGCCGGCCGCCCAGTCCACCGTGATATCCAGGTGCTCCTCGGCGCCGCATCGCAGCGACAGCACAGTCGGCGCGCCATGGTCATGCAGGGACATCTCGACCTCGAATTGCGCGCCAAAATCGCCATCGAGTGTGTGTTTACGCAAGGAATCCAGTGCTGGATGCGGTGTGCTCGCGAGCCGTCCGTCGGCGGTCAGCGACATCGTGCGGGGCAGCGACAGCATTCCGGACCAGTCGGCCTCGACCGTCCAATCGCCGGACCGGCCCTCGGTTACCCAGCCCCACACGATCGGCGGATCGCCGCGCATAGCCGATGCGGCGTAGAAATTCGGCCCGAAATCAACGCGGCTGATGTGCGGTGTCTGCAATGCAAGATCGGCGCGAACTCCGGTCAATGCCAACACCTCGCTGTTGCTGCCCGGCCCCCATGTCCCGACCAGCAGCGCATCGCGGTCACCGAACGACATGACCTGCGGGCACTCCCACATTTCACCGATGGCGAATTGCGGGGATTCCGCGCGGGCCATGCTGGCGTAGTGCCCGCGATACGTCCACGTTTCCAGGTCGGGCGAGGTGTAGAGACGGGTCGAGGCGAGTCCGGACGAGTCGCCGGCACCGACCACCATCAGCCAAATATCGCCGTCCTGCCAGACGAACGGGTCGCGGAGCGTCACCACGCCCTCGGCCGGATCCGGATCGGGAACGGCCTCCCACGCGGGCCCGAACGACTGACCGCCGTCGGTCGATCGCGCCGCCAGCACGGACTGATACGGATGCTCGCGGCGAAATCCCGAATAGAACGCGATCAGGTCGCCGTCGTGCGCGACGACATTTCCCGACCAACAGCCGTCCCGGTCGATTCCCTCCGGATCGGGGCTGAGCGCGGGCCGGTGCAACCGCCACGTCGCGAGATCGTCGCTGGTCGCATGCCCCCACACCACCGCACCGTGGCGAACGGTGTCGGACACGTACTGGAAGAACAAATGCCAACGGTCGTTGAGCCGGACCGGGCCGTTCGGATCGTTGACGTACCCGCTCGGTGGGCGCACGTGGTAGCGCGGGAAATGGTGATCCATAACGCGTTCAGCCGACGACGAAGTTGACCAGCCGGCCCGGCACCGCGATCACCTTGCGTACGGTCTTTCCGTCCAGATAGGGGACGACCTTGGCGTCCGACCGCGCGGCCGCCTCCAGGTCGTCCCGGCTCGCATCGGCGGCCACCGAAATGGTCGACCGCACCTTGCCGTTGACCTGCACCGCGATCTCCACCGTGTCCTCGATCAGCAGCGCCGGATCGGCTACCGGGAATGCCTGCCAGGCCAGCGATTCCGCATGCCCCAGCCGCGACCACAGCTCCTCGGCGACGTGCGGGGCCAGCGGCGCCAGCAGCAGCACCATCGGCTCGGCAATCTCGCGCGGCACCGATGTCAACTGCGTCAAATGGTTGGACAGCTCGGTGATCCGGGCAATCGAGGTGTTGAAGCGCAGGGTGTCCAACCCGTCCCGCACGGCCGCGATTGTCTTGTGTAGCAGTCGCCGCGTCTCATCGGATGCGTCCACATCGGACACTGCCGGCTTGCCGGTCTCCTCGTCGATCACGTTGCGCCAGATCCGCTGCAGCAGTCGATGCATTCCGGAAATGGCCTTGGAGTCCCACGGGCGGCTCTGGTCCAGCGGCCCGGTGAACATCTCGTACAGCCGGAATGTGTCAGCACCGTAGTCGGCGATAATCCCGTCCGGCGTTACGACATTCTTGAGGCTCTTGCCGATCTTGCCGAATTCTTGCCGGACCTCTTCGCCCTGGTAATAGAAATGGCCGTCCCGGTCCTCGACCTCGGACGCCTCGACATAAAAGCCCCGCGAATTCGTGTATGCCGGCAGCTGCAGCATGCCCTGGTTGACCAGCTTGTGAAATGGCTCGTACGACCCAATGTGGCCCAGGTCGTACAGCACCTTGTGCCAGAACCTGGCGTACAGCAGGTGCAGCACCGCATGCTCGGCGCCGCCCACATACAGATCGACGCCGGTCGAGTCCATCCAATAGCGCTCAACCTCCGGGTCGACCAGCTTTTCGGAATTCGTCGGGTCCAGATAACGCAGCTCATACCAGCAGGAGCCGGCCCAGTTGGGCATCGTGTTGGTTTCCCGGCGGTACGTCTTCAGCCCGTCGCCCAGGTCCAGCTCGACCTCGACCCACTCTTTGGCCCGCGACAGCGGCGGCTCCGGCTCGGACGTGTCGTCATCGTCGGCGAACGTCTTTGGCGAATAGTCCTCGACATCAGGCAGCAGCACCGGCAGACCTGCGTCGGGAATGGCGCGCGGGAGTCCGTCCTCGTCAAAAACGATCGGGAACGGCTCGCCCCAATACCGCTGTCGGGAAAACAGCCAGTCACGCAGCTTGTAGGTAACCGCGCCGCGGCCGCGCCCATGCTCCTCCAGCCAGGGAATGATGCGCGCTTTCGCCGTCGCGATATCCAGCCCGTCCAGGAATTCGGAGTTGATCGCCGGGCCCTCGCCGACATATGCCTCGCCATCCCAGTCTGCGGGCGGCTGCACGGTACGCACGATCGGCAGCTCGAAAACGGTCGCGAAATCCCAGTCACGCTGATCCTGCCCGGGAACGGCCATAATCGCGCCCGTGCCATAACCCATCAGCACATAATCGGCGATAAAGACCGGGATGCGTTCGCCGTTGACCGGGTTGGTGGCGTAACCGCCGGTGAATACGCCGGTCTTGCGCTTGCCCTCGGTCTGCCGTTCCATCTCAGACCGCCGGCTCGCGGCCGCTCGGTATTCCTGCACCGCATTGGCCGGGGTGGCCGCATTTGCCGTCCACGCCCGCGGAATGTCTGCCGGCCACTCGGCTGCGGTCAGCGCATCCACCAACGGATGCTCCGGCGCCAGCACCATGTACGTCGCGCCGAATAGCGTGTCGGGTCGGGTGGTGAACACCTCGATCGGCCCGGAATCGGTGTCGAACCGCACGTGCGCGCCGGTCGACCGGCCGATCCAGTTGCGCTGCATCAGCTTGATCGACTCCGGCCAGTCGATCGCGTCCAGGTCGCGCAGCAGCCGCTCGGAATACGCGGTAATGCGCAGCATCCACTGTCGCAGCGGCCGGCGGAACACCGGGAAGTTGCCGCGCTCGGATCGCCCGTCGGCGGTGACCTCCTCGTTGGACAGCACCGTGCCGAGCCCGGGGCACCAGTTGACCGGCGCCTCGTGCACATAGGCCAGCCGGTGTGCATCGACAACCTGCCGACGCTCCACTTCGGACAGATCTGTCCACTCACGACCGAACGGGTTGGTGTCGTCGCCCGGCACCCGAGTGCCGGCGTCCAGGTCGGCGACCAACTCGCCTATCGGACGGGCCTTGTCGGCGTCAACGTCATACCAGGAATTGAATATCTGCAGGAAAATCCACTGGGTCCAGCGGTAATAGCCGGGATCGATCGTCGACACGGAACGGCGCTGGTCATAGTCCATACCCAGCCGGCGCAGCTGGACCTTGAACGTCTCGATATTGGCCTCGGTGGTGACCCGCGGGTGCTGACCCGTCTGCACCGCGTACTGCTCGGCCGGCAGCCCAAACGCATCGAAACCCATGGTGTGCAGCACATTGCGGCCGTCCATGCGCTTATACCGGGCGTAGACGTCGGTGCCGATATAACCCAGCGGGTGCCCGACGTGCAGGCCGGCGCCGGACGGATACGGGAACATATCCATCACGAACAGCTTCGACTTGTCCCTGACCCGCTCGAATCCGTCGGACAGCGGGCCGACCGGATTGGGCGCACGGAATATCTGCTCCCGCTCCCACCGGTCCTGCCACGCAACCTCGATGCGATCGGCCAGCGCGGCGTTGTAGCGGTGCGGCGGGATCGCCGGCTGCTCAGTCATATTTAGCTCCTCAACTCGATAATTCGCGTGGGCCACGAAAAAAGCCCCTGCATCCGCAAGGGCCAGCCGCACTGATCGCGAGGCGTCAGTGCGGCCCGATAAGGAGCAGCTGTCCAGTGTGTTTCACGACGGCTAGCATAGCGCGGTCGCCGTGTCGAGAGCTAACTCAGGTGCGGCACCGGCTCGCCGGTGATCAGCTGCAACAGCGCCAATCCGTATGCCTCGGCCGGATCGGGATGGCTGACCTGCTCCTCCCGGCCGGCAACCTCGGTCACCACCCGGTAGGTGTCGCCGTCGCGCTCCAGCCGGCGGAACGTGCCGGCCAGCGTGGCCCGCAGTTGATCCTCGGCCGGCAGCCACACCGCGTCGCGGTGCTGCACATGATCCAACGCCCATTCGGTGGTGCCGTTGAAGCCGATGATCTTGCCACCGCCGTACTCCCGGACCTCGATCGTCATGTCCGACAGCACGAAGATGTCCTCGTCCATCTCCTTGCCGGGGATGACGAATCGGTCGCCGCGGGCCGGGTTCCAGCGCAGACCCGCGTCCCGCAGCCGGACGGCCAACTCGAGCGAAACCATACGTACCAACCTAACCGCTCGGCCGAATCTGCGCCCGCCGCAGCTTTCATGATCATGAGGCCCTGACCGTCGGATAACGCGTGTTAAGTCACTCATGATCATGAAAAGCGGTCGTCCGAGGCGGGAAAGCGCTTTCCAGCGGGGACTGATCGGAGCCAATGTCACATTCGTACGCTCTAGGCGTACCAACGTCACATTGGCTCCGTTCGGGAAGGGGCTCCAGCGCTGCGCCGGGGTTGGTGGAACGGCGGATTGGCGGATTTGGCGCCAATGTGACATCGGGGCACTCTAGCCGCACGAATGTCACGTTCGCGCGAAACGACCGACCGCCGATCTCGCCGATCTTGAAGAAAGCGCCCATCGATGTCCGAAATGTGGGGCCATATCTTCAAGATCGGCGCAGGATTAGCAGCTCTAACGATCGTCGGAGAGCACCGGCTCGGGCAGCGTCCCGGCGTTGTGCTCCAGCAGCCGCCACCCGCGCATCTGCCAGCCGGCCGGCACCTCCCGCAGCACCGACCAGGCGCAGTTGGACAGCGACTCCAACCGGCGCCACATCGGCTCCGGCAACTCCAGCAGCGCGGCCATGCCGGCCCGGATCGCCGCCCCGTGGCTGACCACAACCAGCACCTCGCCGGGCCCGAGCTGCTCGGCGTTCTCCTGCACGGCGGTGGCGAACCGGCTGGCCACCTCGGCCAGCGTCTCGCCGCCCAGCGGCTCCCAGCTCGCCCACCGCTCGGGGTACCGCTGCCGGATCTCGGTGTCGGTCAGCCCCTCCCACTCACCGCCGAAGCGCTCCCGCAGCCGCACATCGGTGGTCACGGTCAGTCCGGTCAGCGCGCTCAACGGGGCCGCGGTCTGCCGGGCGCGCACCAGGTCGGAGGACACGATCGCGTGCGGTCGCAGCCCCGCCAGCAGCCGGGCTGCCTGCGCGGCCTGCTCCCGACCGACGGAGTCCAGCGGTACGTCGGAAGAGCCCTGGAAGCGATGCTCAACGTTCCACTTGGTCTGCCCGTGCCGCCAGAAAACCACTCGGCGCAGGCCGTTCGCACTCGGCCGGCTCACGAATCCACGCTCACGGCGCCTCTCCGCCGACCTCGGCCGGCAGCGGCAGCACCGGGCAGTCCTTCCACAGCCGCTCCAGCGCGTAGTAGGTCCGCTCCTCGGAATGCTGCACATGGATCACGATGTCGATGTAGTCCAGCAGCACCCAGCGGCCGTCCCGCTCGCCCTCGCGGCGAACCGGCTTGGCGTCGATGCGGCGCAGCTTCTCCTCGATCTCGTCCACGATCGCCTGCACCTGCCGCTCGTTGGGCGCCGAGGCGATCAGGAACACGTCGGTGATAACCAGCCGCTCGCTCACGTCGAGGGCCACCACGTTGTGCGCCAGCTTGTCCGCCGCGGCGCGGGCAGCAACATCGACCAGCTCACGGGCCCGCTCCGACACGCTCATGCAGCCACTCCATCGCCGATATCCGAACAACAGGGATCCAATTGCGGGCTCCAGCCTCTCACGGCCGACCGACGTTACTCGTGGTAGAGCCGGCGTTTCTCGATGTACTGGACCACGCCATCGGCCACCAAGTACCACACCGGCCGGCCGGCGGCCACCCGCTTGCGGCAGTCGCTGGAGGAGATCGCCAGCGCCGGGATCTCGACCAGACTCACCGCATCCCGCGGCACGTGCTCGTCGCTGAGCGTGAAACCGGGCCGGGTGACACCGATGAAATGCGCCATCCCGAAGAGCTCCTCGACATTCTTCCAGGACAGGATCGCCTGCAGGGCGTCCGCGCCGGTGATGAAGAACAACTCCGCACCGGGCCGGGCCAGCGCCAGATCGCGCAGGGTGTCGATGGTGTACGTCGGGCCGGGCCGGTCGATGTCCACCCGGCTGACCGAGAAGCGCGGGTTGGAGGCGGTCGCGATGACCGTCATCAGGTACCGGTCCTCGGCCGGGCTGACCCGTACGCCCGCCTTCTGCCACGGATCGCCGGTCGGCACGAACACGACCTCATCCAGCGCAAACCGGCTGGCGACCTCGCTGGCGGCGACCAGGTGACCGTGGTGGATCGGGTCGAACGTGCCGCCCATCACACCGACCCGCTGACCGGCGGTAGGACTCATACGAGGAGGTTACTCAGCGATCCGGCCCGGTTCGGTATCAACGTCACGTTCGCGCGGAAAACACAGCGGGAGCGGATCAGCGGCTTGTCAGGGGCCGCTGTTCCGCTCCCAGGCTGAGTGTGCACCGATCGGTCCCCCCGTGCGGACCGATCAGCCCCCTTGGTAAGAGGTCGCGCGGGACGGAGATCTCACTAATGCGTCCCGCGCAACCTCTTGGCGGCGGGACCGCGGGGCCGACTCCGCTGCCCCGCCGCTCGTACCTGAAACGACGCCGCCGCACGACCATGACGCGACATTCGGCAAGAAGATCTGGCAGGGGCAGAATTGCCTGATGCCGGGCTCGCGGGTCGACTACCAGATCGACGGATCGAAGATCAACCGAACCGAGGACTTCTACCGTGTCATCGGCGCGGCGATCAACGGGCCAGGTGGCTACTTCGGCACCGGTCTCGATGCCTTCATCGACTGCCTGCGCGGCGGTTTCGGGACTCCAGACGATCACAACTATGGATTCGTCATCACTGCGAGCGACCATGTGCGGTCGGCCCTCGGCTATGACGAAACCGTCCGCCAGCTGACGCTCCGCCTCGCCCGCTGCCATCCCGCGAGCAGAGAACTGGTCCAGCGGGACCTCGACCTTGCCCAGCGCCGCAGCGGACCGACGGTCTTCGACTGGCTGACCGACATCATGCAAGCGGGGGACGTTCGGTTCGAACTGCGTTGATGACCGTCGCAGCGATCCCGGCGCCGCCGCTAAGGTGACCGGCGTGGACGAACCGGACAACCGCGAGCCGGCCGAGGTCGCGGCCGAGGCACGGCGGATCTGGACCCGGCTCGGGGTCGCGCTCGCCGTGCTGTTGGCCGGTGTGGTCGCGATCGCCTTACTGGCCGGCGGCCGCCCGGTTGGCCCGGGCACCGGTACGTACGACGCCGGCACGACCGATCCGTTGCGGGCCGCGCTCCCGCTGCTCGAGGCGTACGTGGAGAGCGGCCGCGGACTCCAGTTCCACGGCCAGGTCCGAGTGTCCGTGGTCGACGGGACGACGCTGGCCAAGCTGACCGGCAAGCCGCTGTCGGCCAAGGCGGCCCCGGCGACCGACCGCGCCGCCACGCTGGCCACCCTCGGGCTGACCGCGCCCCCCGGGCCGGCGATCCCGGCCGGCACCGCCCACGGCACGGACGCGTATTACAGCTTCACCGGCCACACGATCTACCTGCTGGGCGGCCAGTTTGACGCCTATCGCCGCACGGTACTGGTGCATGAGCTGACGATCGCCCTGGACGACCAGCATTTCGGGCTCCAACGGCTGTCCACGAACGCGGCCGGCAACGCCGATGCGCTGCGCGCGCTGGATGCGCTCATCGACGGTGACGCCACCCGGATCGAGCTCGGTTACGTCGCCGGGCTGTCGGGCACCGACCAGCGGTCGGTCAAGGCGGCGCACGACTACGACCCCCCGGCGAGTACGTACGCCCAGAACGTCGCCGCCTTCACGGTCACCGCGGGTGCGGACTTCGTCAGCTCGCTGGTGGCCGCCGGTGGTAATGGCCGGGTCGACGCCGCGTTCGCCAACCCGCCCGGCGCCTCGGGGCAGATTCTCGGACCGAAGACGTACCTGAACGACCAGCAGCCGTACTCGGTACGCGAGCCGACCAGCGCCGGGACCGTGCTGGATCGCGGCAGCCTCGGCCAGTTCGGCCTGGCGATGGTGCTGACCGACGGCGCCCGATATCGCAATGTCAGCGTGCTCGCCGACGTCCAGGGCGACACATACGTCACGACTCGCGCGCACGGAAAGACCTGCGTCACCGACTCGGTGCTGCTACCGAGCGACGTGTCCCGCGATCAGCTGCTGCGCACTATGAACGCCGCCGGTCTGGCCGCAAGCCGGCTGCTGATCGACAACAGCCTGAGCTTCCAGGTCTGCCGCTGAACATCAGCGGACATGGCCGTCGCCGGTTACCACGTATGTGGTGCTGGTCAGCTCCGGTAATCCCATCGGCCCGCGGGCGTGCAGCTTTTGCGTCGAAATCCCAATTTCGGCGCCGAACCCGAATTCGCCGCCATCGGTAAACCGCGTCGACGCATTCACCATCACCGCCGCACTGTCCACATGCGACACGAAATGCTGTGCGGCGGATTGCGACTCGGTGATGATCGCCTCGGTATGGCCAGTCCCCCAGCGCCGGATATGCGCCTCGGCCGCCTCGATCGAGTCGACCACCGCGACCGCCATATCGAGCGAGAGGTATTCCTCGGCCCAATCCTCGTCGGTCGCCGGGATTACGCCGTCGTACGCGGCAATGGTCTCGTCCCCGTGCACGGTCACACCCGCCGCCTGCAACGCGGTCAGTATCCGCGGCAGGAATTCCTCCGCAAGATCCCGGTGTACGAGCAGCGTCTCGGCCGCATTACAGACACTCGGTCGCGACGTTTTCGCATTCACTGTGATCGCCTCGGCCATATCGTGATCCGCGGCTTTGTCCACATATATATGGCAGTTGCCGACACCGGTCTCGATCACCGGCACGACCGCGTTCTCCACCACGTGCCGGATCAGCCCGGCGCCGCCGCGCGGGATCACCACGTCGACCAGCCCGCGCGCGTGCAGCAATTCGGTTACGGTGTCGCGGCTGTCGGCCGGCACCAGCTGTATCGTGGCGGCCGGCAGTCCCGCCTTTTCGGCCGCGGTCGCGAGCACCTCGACCAGCGCCGCATTGGATTCCCGCGCTGAGGAGGAGCCGCGCAGCAGCACCGCGTTGCCGCTCTTCAGGGTCAGCCCGGCGGCGTCCACCGTGACGTTGGGCCGCGCCTCGTAGATGATCGCGACCACACCCAGCGGGACCCGGATCTGCCGTACCTGAAGGCCATTGGGCAGCCGGTAGCCGCGGATCACCTCACCAATCGGGTCGGGCAGCGCGGCCACGTCCCGCAGCCCGTCGGCCATCGCGGCGACCCGCTCGGCCGACAGCGCCAGCCGGTCGAGCATCGTCTCGGAGAGCCCCTCGGTGCGGCCGCGCTGGACATCCCGCCGATTTGCCGCCAGTACGGTCTCGGTCGCCTCCACTAGTGCGTCGGCCAGCGCCAGCAACGCCGCGTCCTTCGCCGCCCGGGTCAGCGGCGCCAGCTCCGCGGCCGCATCCCGCGCCGCCCGGGCGATCTGCTCCACGCTCATGCCGACTCCTCAACGTTGGCCGCGCACCGGAATCCAGTGTGCCCGGTTGTGCTGTCCGGCGTATTGCCCGTGCGCGCGGCGACTCGATATCGGTTGCAGTACGAGACGTGGCAGAGGTACGAGCCGCCGCGCATCGCCCGCTGCTCTCCGCCGGCCGGCCCGGTCGGGTCGCGGCGAGTCTCGGGCCGATCCGTGGCGTGCCAGTCGGGGCTGAAGAAGTCCGCGCACCATTCCCACACATTTCCCGACGTGTTGTAGAGCCCAAAACCGTTGGGGCGAAAGGACTTCACCGGCACTGTGCCGACCGGGCCGGCGGGCCGCCGGGGAAATTCGCCGTGCCAGATATTGCACCGGTCAGCGCCCCGCGGGGTGAGCTCGTCGCCCCACGGATAGCGGGCCTGCTCCAGCCCGCCGCGGGCCGCCCGCTCCCATTCCGCCTCGGTGGGCAGCCTTTTGCCAGCCCATTCGGCGTATGCGGCGGCATCGTGCCAGGACACGTGCACGACGGGGTGCTGCGGTCGGTCACCGATCGAGGAGCCCGGGCCGTCCGGCGCCCGCCAGTCCGCGCCGGAGACGGCCAGCCACCAGGGTGCTCCGGGCACCCGGCCGTCGCGTACCGCGGTCCGGTCCGATACGAGTCCGTAGAAGACGTAGGACCAACCGAATCTCTCGGCATCGGTGACATAACCGGTGTCCTTGACGAATGTGGCGAACGCCCGGTTCGTGACCGCGGTTTCATCGACGCGATATGCGGACAGCTCGATCGCGCGCACTGGGCCCTCGCCGTCATCGGTGAAGGCCTGCGGGTCGGCGCTACCCATCACGAACGTCCCGGCCGGGATCCGCACCATGCCCTTGCCGGACGCCGAGGCCGAGCCACGAGACGGCCGGGACCGCTCGATCGCCGGATGGCCGGACGACGGCCCGCAGCATGCACTCACCCGGCCATTGTCACATCCGGCGGCGCTATCACATGCGGCCGGAGGTCACCGCCTCGGTCACCCACGGGATGACCTCGTCCAGCATCTCCGACAGCGTTGTGGTGCATTCGAAGCCGAGCACCTCGCGCGCCTTCGCTACGGACGGGACCCGCTTCTGCACGTCGTGCTCGAAGGACGGGTCGGACACCAATCGCAGCGGCGTATCGCCCTTGATCTTGCGCCAGATCACGTCGGCGAGCTCACGCACATTCGTCGACTCCGCGGTGGAGATATTGAAATCCTCGTTACGGGCCGCCTCGGACTCCATGCAGGTGACGATCCCGCGGGCCAGATCGCCGCCGTACGTGTAATGCCTGACCTGGTTGCCGTCACCCAGAATGTGCAACGGATCCTGGCCCTTGACGATCTTTTGTACGAGGTCCGGCACGACGTGGCTCATCGCCAGCTTGACATTGCCCGACGTAACCTCCACATCGGACAGTGCCCGGCCCTCGCCGATGCCAACACAGTTGAACGGCCGGACGATCGTGTACGGCAGCTGATACTGATCCCACGCGGCCCGCGCGTAATATTCCACGGCCAGTTTCTGGAATCCGTACGACGATAGCGGCGGCGCCACCTTCCGCTCGTCACCCTCGACCGAGGGCCAGTGATCGGTCGACTCGAACACCATCGAGCTGGACAGGTACGTGACCTTTTTCAGGGTGCCGGCCCGATGGGCCTTGATCGCCGCGTCGCACTCGGCGGCCATGATGCGCTCGTTGGTGGCAAGCAGGTCGTAGGCGAAGGCGTGGAAATAGGAGATGCCGCCGATCATCGCCGCACCGGCGATGAAATGGTCACAGTCGGCCAACAGCCCGGCGAGCAGCTCGGAGTCGCGGGCATCGCCCTCAACCAGCCGGTAGCGCGGGTTGTCGTCGTAGGACTTGACCACTCTCCCGTACTTGGAGAAGTTGTCGATGCCGACGACGTCGTACCCGCGCTGGAGCAGCTCTTCAACGACATATCCGCCGATGAATCCCGCCGACCCGCTGACCAGAACCTTCGCCATTAGTGCCCTTTCCGTTTGTTCGCCAGGATCTCACGCAGCCCGGTCACATCGGTCCCCCGGCCGAACGCAAACAGATACCAGTGCAGGTATTTCGGGATCCATGCCCAAACCTTGAAATTTGAGATACCGGCATCGCGGTCGAGCCAAATCGTGGGAATCTCGGCGACCGGGAGCCGCAACCGGCGCGCTTTTGCCGTCAGTTCCAGACCGATTTCGAAACCGTGCCGGCTGTCAATGCTCACCGACCGGACGAAATCGCGGTCGTACGCCTTATAGGAGTTGGTCGCGTCCCTAGTGCCGATCCGGGCGAAAAGATAGAGGCTGCGCCCGGCCGCCCGGGACAGCATTCCTTTCAACCAGGGCCCACCGACCTGCTGCCCGCCGGGTGCGTACCGCGATGCCGCCGCGACCACAACGCCGCGCTCGACGAGCCGAGCGAGCGGCTCGATCTGCTGCGGGTCATCCGAGCCGTCGGCCATCGTCACCACGACGACGTCGGCGCGGGCATTGTCGATGCCGTAACGGATCGCGTTGGCCGGGCCGCGCCCGTAGGTATTCACCAGGGTCCGCAACCGGCTCTCGTGCTGAGCATATTTGTCCAGCACCGGGATGGTCGTGTCGTCGGGCATATCCACGACGACGGCCACCTCGCAGCCGTCCTGCACGGCGGCGAAAATCCGGTCGAGACAAGGAATGATGTCGTCGCCCTCGTTGTATGCGGGCACCACGATGCTGACCCGCGGCGTTTCCGGCACGCTCACACCAGCACCCCGTTGCCCAAGACGTTCCACACATCGGCGACCGGTTTGTCGGTCTCTAACCCGTGGTATTCCTTGTGCGGCGCGCCGACGATCAGCAGGTCGGCCCCGTCCACGACCCGCTCCAGCGGCAGCAGGCTGTCATCGGTGGTGACATACGGGTCGGTGCAGAGGACGCCCTTGCTGCGGAAGGCGAGCAGCCGCTTGAGCTTGTACGAAAGGCTCGCCCTGGTGTCGTCCGAGCCGGCCTTGAACGCCATGCCCAAGATGCCGACCGTCATATCCGACAGCGGAAAGCGCCGCTCGAGCTGGCTGACCAGATACAGCGGCAGCCCTTCGTTGACGAGCATGGCCGAATGGCCTAGGAAGAACTGGTTGTCGTTGAATGCGGCCAGCTGCATCGTGTCCTTGAACAAGCACGGGCCGGCGGCAAAACCCGCGCTGGGCAGATCTTTGGCGCGCGGATATTCGTGTGCCAATGCCTGGCGGATCCGTTCATAATCTAGGCCCTGACTATTGGCAATCATGTAAAACTGATTGGCCGCGGCGAATTTCAAATAACGCCACGAATTCGTAAAGAGTTTGGCGAGCTCGGCCTCCTCCGGCTCCAGCGGCACGATCTCGGAGGTGAGCCGGCGAAATACCGCGGCGGCCCGCTCACGCACATGCTCGGTGCGCGCGGCCACGATCTGCGGCAAGCTGAAAAGCTCGGTCATCGCGTGGCCCTCGGCGATCCGCTCGGGGCAGAACGCGACGTCGATATTCAGCCCCGCGTCGTTGAGCACGCGCTCGACGAGCTTGGTTACGCCGGGATATACGGTGCTGCGCAGGATCAACAGCTGGCCGGAATGCATGAATTCGGTGGTCGCCGCCAGGGCGCGCGGAATCGCGTGCGGATCTGGATTCAGGTGCTCATCGACCGGTGTACCGATCACCACGATGATCGTCTCGGCCTGTCCGGCCACCGCCGGGTCGCTGGTCGCGGACAACCGGCCCTCGTCCACGACCTGCCGCAGGACGGGCGCAGCGCCGGGCTCGGCGAACGGCAATTCCCCCGAATTCACCGATTTCACGGCTGTTTCGCTGGTGTCGCAAACGACGACCGAGGCCCCCCGGTCAGCCAGCGCGATCGACAACGGCAGGCCGACGTGGCCACCACCGCCGATGACGACCACGTCATATTTGGCTGCGTCCTGCCTCACAGCTCTCCCATCTTTTGCCACTAATCCTTTAGAGACACGACTGCGGGCCCGCGGGTTGTCGCCGGATTGCCCCACATCGCGATTCCCTTCGCGCACATTCCACGGACCACAACGCCGCGCGGGATGCGTGACACAGGGTGCCATACGGCGGGAGCGGCGCTCCGCGGACCCGGGGCGTGTCTTGCGAAGACACGCCCCGTCATAAAAGCACGAGATCGTCGCGGTGGACTATCTCGCGGCGGTGATCGGCATCCAGATCACGGGAGGAACGCCCCAGCAGCGGCGGCAACTCGCTGGCGTCGTAGTTGACCAGGCCGCGGGCAATCGTCGCCTCATCCGGCCCCAGCAGCTCCACCGGGTCGCCGGCGGAGAAGTCGCCCCGGACCGCGGTGATGCCCGCGGCCAGCAACGAGGCGCGGCGGCCTACGACCGCGGCCACGGCGCCGGCATCCAGCACCAGCTGCCCCGCCGGTGTGGTCGCGTGTCGCAGCCAGAACAGCCGTGACTTGCCGCGCCGGCCGGTCGGTACGAATACCGTGCCACCGCGCCCGGCCAGCGCCTGCCCGACCTCCTCGGCCGCGGCCAGCAGGACCGTGGTGCCCTCGCTGGTCGCGATCCGGGCCGCGTCGATCTTGCTGGCCATGCCGCCGCTGCCCAGGCCGGCCCCGCCCGTCCGGCCGGCCCGCACGGCACCCAGGTCGGCGTCGCCGCGCACCAGGTCGACCCGGCGGGCGTCGGGCTTGCGCGGATCGGTCGTGTAGAGACCGTCCACATCGGACAGCAGCACCAACGCCGGTGCGGTGACCAGATGGGAGACCAGCGCGGCCAACCGGTCGTTGTCGCCGAACCGGATCTCGTCGGTCGCTACCGCGTCGTTCTCGTTGATGATCGGTACGACGCCCAGCCCGAGCAGCCGGTCGAGGGTCCGCAGCGCGTTGCGGTAATGCGCCCGGCGGACCAGGTCGTCGGCGGTGAGCAGTACCTGCCCGACGGTGAGGCCGTGGCGGGCGAAGGAGGCGGCGTAGCGCTCGACCAGCACCATCTGCCCGACACTGGCGGCGGCCTGCTGGGTGGCCAGATCGCGGGGCCGGCGCGTTAGGCCGAGCGGGGCCAACCCGGCGGCGATCGCACCCGAGGAGACCAGCACGACGTGGTGGCCGGCCCGCCGACGCCCGGCCAGCGCGTCGACCAGCCGGTCGAGCCTGGCCGGGTCGAGGCCGCCGGCCATCGTGGTCAGGGACGACGAGCCGACCTTGACCACCAACGGGCTGGCGTCCCGTACCGCCTGCCGGGCAGTCATCGCGGCGGCCCATTCCGCACCAACGTCACGTTCGTACCCAAAGACCGTCGCGGCCCGTTCCGCACCAACGTCACGTTGGTACGCCTAGAACGTACGAACGTCACGTTGGTACCGAACGAGCCACGGTTCATTCGATGTCGTCACCGGGTTCGCGGCGAGCGCGCTTGGCCTCCCGACGCGCGCCGGCCCGGACCCGGGAGTTGTCCTCCAGCCGCTCGTCGGTCCCGCGCCGGCTGGGTACGTATTCCGCGGCGGCCGGCTCCCAGTCGAAGGTCACCGCGCCGATCCGCACCGGGTCGCCGGCGCGCGCTCCCGCCGCGCCGAGCGCATCCTCGACCCCGATCCGGGCCAGCCGGTCGGCCAGATAGCCGACCGCCTCATCGTTGTTGAAGTCGGTCTGCCGCACCCACCGCTCCGGCCGCGGGCCGGTAACGAGGAAGCCGTCGGGGTCCTCCGGGTCGCGGTGCACCGCGAACGCGACATCGCCGGTCGCCTGCGGCCGCAGCACGATCCGGGTGGGCTCGGCCGGCGGCGCGGCGTCCCTGGCCGCGGTCACCTGCTCGGCCATCGCGTACGACAGCTCGGTGAGGCCGGCGCGCGTTGCCACGCTGATCAGGAAGACCGGCCAGCCGCGGGCGGCCACGTCATCGCGGACCATCTCGGCCAACTCCAACGCTTCCGGCACGTCGACCTTGTTCAGCGCGACGATCCGCGGCCGTTCGGCGAGGTCGGCCGCGAACGCCGCCTCGGACCGGTATTCGGCCAATTCCCGCTCGACCGCGTCGATGTCGGCGAGCGGATCGCGGCCGGGCTCCTCCGACGCGCAGTCGACCACGTGCACCAGCACCGCGCACCGTTCGATATGGCGGAGAAACTCCAGCCCCAGGCCCTTTCCGGCGGCCGCACCCGGGATCAGACCGGGCACATCGGCGACGGTGAAGTCGATCTCGCCGGCGGTCACCACCCCGAGATTGGGCACGAGCGTGGTGAACGGGTAGTCGGCAATCTTCGGGCGGGCGGCCGACAGCGCAGCCACAAGCGAGAACTTCCCGGCGCTCGGGAACCCGATCAGCCCGACGTCGGCGACGCTCTTGAGC
>Ga0137412_10000621_pt1 | contig 25831 bp, 27 predicted proteins | sample CZODoug2_1_16fun_FD_122160 | JGI IMG/M metagenome (GOLD analysis project Ga0137412, IMG submission 122160) | Vadose zone soil fungal communities from Angelo Coast Range Reserve, California, USA - CZODoug2_1_16fungal (Hybrid Assembly) | ecosystem: Environmental > Terrestrial > Soil > Vadose zone... | reverse complement strand
CAAGAGCTTTGCCATGCCCCCAGTTGCCCCTCCGACTAGAATGTCCTCCGGCGTGGTGGTGGTGAGCGTGCTCGAGCGGAAGTTGAAATTCTTGCTGCTAAGGGCCTATCGCAACTGGGATTTTCCGAAGGGCCTGGTCGAGGCGGGCGAGTCGCCGATCGACGCGGCCGTTCGCGAAGTGCGCGAGGAAACCACTCTGGACGACATTTCCTTCGACTGGGGCATGGTGTTCATGGACACCGGGCCTTACAACAAGGGAAAGATCGCCCGCTATTACATTGCCCGAAGCAAGGAAACGCATATCGAGCTGCCCATCAACCCAGATCTGGGAGCGCCCGAACATCACGAGGCCAGGTGGGTCGACTACGAGAGGGCTCTGACCATGGTCTCGCCGCGTTTACAACCGGTGCTGCGCTGGGCCTACGGCGTGGTGAATCACGGGGCCTTTCAGCCTGACCCGATGGATTCGCGGCCCAGAGTCGGTTGAGCATACGGCGCCGGAGGCGAGTTCACCCACGTCGCCGCGGACTCAATTGCCGTGCCAGCGGTGCCGTGTCAACGGTAGGGCCGGACAACCACGATGGGCGCGGGGGCAACCACGGCCACGTGCGGGCCGTAGTATCCGCGGTGATATCCATACGGCGCCACAACACAGCCCGTCATGGCCACTAAACTGATGGGAATCAACAACTTAATCAATGTCTTCATGACCGTCGCTCCTGCGGATTATTGCCTCTCAGGAAGTACAACGCAGGGCCGATCGGCGGGATGACTTTGTTACTAATCCTTAAGGCAGGGCTGTTCGAGGAGCCGGCGCTTCGCCCGAGCCTCGTGGGTCATGCCAATGTGTGAAAAACCTTTTGCACGTCATCGTCCTGTTCCAATTTGTCGATCAGGGCGAGGACCTCTGCGGCCTGATCTTCGGGGAGTTCAATCGGGACGGAGCAAATGTACTCGTGCTCCGCCGACAGCGGCGCAATGTTGCGCGCTTCGAGCGCCTCCTGCAGCCTGCCGAAATCGTTGAATGCGCTGCGAATCACCAACTGGGGTTCGCCTTTTTCCCCGGTGCTTTCTCCCATCTCCTCCAGGCCGTAATCGATAAGGTCCAGCTCGAGCTCGTCTTGGTCCGGGACGCTCCCAGGGTGCAAGCGGAAGACGCCCATTTTCTTGAACAAAAAGCTGACGCTGCCGGTATTGCCGAGATTGCCGGCGCCCTTGGTGAAAATATTGCGCAAGCTGCCGACCGTGCGGGTGGGATTGTCGGTGGCGGTCTCCACCAACAGCGCCACGCCGTGCGGCGCGTAGCCCTCATACAGGACTTCCAGATAGTTGGCTGCCTCTTTGCCGGACGCGCGCCGGATCGCCGCATCGGTTTTATCCTTCGGCATATTGACGGCGCGGGCGTTCTGCAATACACGCCGCAGCGTGGGGTTCGCCGCCGGATCGGGGCCGCCCGCATGAACTGCAATCGCAATGTCTTTCGCCACCCGGGTGAATTGCTTCGCCATCCGGTTCCAACGAGCGAACATCGCGTGCTTTCTGACTTCGAATATACGTCCCATAATTTTCCATCCTAGTCGCCGAAGTTACGGCGCCCCTCAGGACGCGCATGGTAGCAATACCGCGTCAAACCGCTAGACTTGCGGCTACTTCTACAAGGCGTCTTATATGAGTGCAGTCCCAATGGCCGAAAATCCGCCTCCCGCGAGTTTCCGCGATCTCGCGCTGTCGGAACCCGTCCTGCGAGCCCTCACCGACGTAGGCTACGAGTCGCCGTCCCCCATCCAGGCCGCGACCATTCCGGTACTTCTCTCCGGGGCCGACATGCTCGGCCAGGCGCAAACCGGCACCGGCAAAACCGCCGCGTTCGCTCTGCCGGCTTTGTCGCGAATCGATTTGTCGAAGCATGAGCCGCAGGTGCTGGTCCTGGTGCCCACCCGCGAACTCGCGCTGCAAGTCTCCGAGGCGTTCCTGCGCTATGCGGCGCACATCAAGGGCTTTCATGTGCTCCCGATCTACGGTGGGCAAAGTTACCAGCCGCAGCTGAACGCTCTGCGGCGGGGCGTGCATGTGGTCGTAGGTACGCCGGGCCGCGTCATCGATCACATGAACCGCGGCACGTTGAAACTCAGCGGCCTCTCGCTCCTGGTGCTGGATGAGGCCGACGAGATGCTTCAGATGGGCTTCGTCGACGCCGTCGAGAGCATTCTCGAACAAACTCCGCCGCAACGCCAGGTGGCGCTGTTTTCCGCGACCATGGCCGCGCCGATCCGCCGTATTGCGGCCAAGCATTTGCGCTCGCCGATCGAAGTCACGATCAAGAGCAAGACCAGCACCGCCACCAATATCCGCCAGCGCTATTGGATGGTGAGCGGCATGCACAAGCTGGATGCTCTGACGCGGATACTCGAGGCCGAAACGTTCGACGGCATGCTGGTGTTCACGCGCACCAAGCAGTCCACCGTGGAACTTGCCGAAAAGCTCGAGGCGCGCGGATTCGCCGCCGCGCCGCTCAATGGCGACATTCCGCAACCCCAGCGCGAGCGCACCGTGGCGCGCTTGAAATCGGGACAGATCGACATTTTGGTCGCCACCGACGTTGCTGCACGCGGACTCGACGTCGAACGGATCGGCCATGTCGTCAACTACGATGTGCCGTACGATACCGAATCTTACGTGCATCGCATCGGTCGGACGGGACGTGCCGGGCGCAAAGGCGAGGCCATCCTCTTCATCGCGCCTCGCGAACGCAACATGCTTCGTACCATCGAACGCGCCACGCGGCAAGTGATCGAACCGATGAACCTGCCGACGGTCGACGCGGTCAATGCGTTGCGTATCGCCAAGTTCAAACAACGGGTTACCGAGACCATTTCGCAGGCCGATGCGAAAGCATTGCGCCCGGTGGTGGAACAGCTGGAAGCGGAAACCGGTCTGCCGCTCATCGATATCGCCGCCGCGCTTGCGAGTATGGCTCAAGGCACGCCGCTGCTGCTGGGAGGTAAAGGAGATCGCGGCGTCGAAGAGCCGGGCGGCGTACCGCGGGGCGGCCTACCGCCGGGCGGCGCACCGCGGAGCGCACCGCGAGGCGAACGGCCGCAAGCCGCGGAACGTCTTCCCGTAAGCGAATCGCCGCGGCCGACCGAGCGTTACTTGGAGCCTGCGAGTTCATCGTCCGCGGAGCCGCCGCGAAAGCCTCGGCCCAAAGCCGCGGGCAGCCTGATGGAAACTTTTCGCATCGAAGTCGGGTCTACTCACGGGATCAAGCCGAGCAACGTCGTCGGAGCGATCGCCAACGAGGCGGGAATCGAGGGCGTGCACATCGGGCGCGTCGACATTCGAGAAGATCACAGCTTTGTCGACTTGCCTCAGGGCATGCCGAAGCAGATATTCAAGGTGTTGCAGAAAGTATTGGTGGCGGGCCGGGAATTACGGATCAGCAAAGCCAGCGAAAAATCGCCAGGGTCCACCCAGACCCAGGCGCCGCGAGATCCGGCAGGGCCGCTCAAGGCCGGGCCTCGCCACCCTGAGCGGCGCGCGGAGCGCAAGATGTTGAGCCGGCGGGCGGCGCCAACCCGCAACAAAAGGGGTTGATCACTTTTTTACACTAAAGGAGCCGAGTCATGGGTAAAGGCATGGATCGAAAGAAAGAAGACAAGAAGAAGCCGACCAAGACGTTGGAGGAGAAACGCGCCGCGAAGCGGGAAAAGAAGCAGTCCAAGGGCTAGGTTAAACGACCCGGCCGCGCCGGCCGCCGTTCAGGAAATCCTGAACGTTGGCAGCGATTTCATCGAGGCAACGCTGCCGGGCCTCGCGCGCGGCCCAGGCGACGTGCGGCGTCAACAAAAGATTCGGTATGTCCGGATCGAGCAGGGGGTCGCCGTCGGCGGGCGGCTCCTGCGCCAGCACGTCGATACCCGCGCCGCCCAGAAATCCGGCTTTCAGGGCGGCGCTCAGCGCGTGACCGTCGATCAGGCCGCCGCGCGCCGTGTTGATGAGAAGCGCATCGGGTTTCATGAGGGCCAATTCCCGGGCGCCGATCATGCCGCGAGTTGCCGGGGTGAGCGGACAATGCAGCGACACCACGTCGGACAACGCGAGCAATCGATCGAGATCATATCGTCCCGGTTCCGGCACTCCCCCCGGACGGTTCGCGATGATCACTCGCATGCCGAATGCTTGTGCAGCGTGGGCTGCCGCCCGCCCCAATTCGCCCCAGCCGACGACGCCGAACGTTCGGCCGGAGAGCTCGCGGATTGGAAGCTTGAGCACGGTTAACACTTCGCTTTGCACCCAGGAACCGTCCTTCGCGAGGCGTGTGTACTCGTGCACATGCTGAGTGAGGCTCAAAATCATGGCCCAAACTTGCTGCATCACCGATTGGCTGCAATAGCCGCGCACATTGCACACGCCGATGGCGCGGTCGCGCGCCGCCGCGAGATCCACATTGTCCGTTCCGGTGGCGGCGAGTGCGATCAACTTCAAGCGCCGAGCTCCAAGCAAGTGATTGCGGCTCAGCACGAATTTATTCAGCAGCACGAATTCCGCGTCGGCGATGCGCCCGGCGATCTCAGCCTCATCCGTCGACCCATGGAGTTGCAATCCCGGCAACACACGGGTCAAGACGGATGGGTCCAAGTCTCCGTTTGATACGGTTTCGTAATCCAGGAATACGGCTCGCACGGCGGGTTAGAATACCTCGTGAACAACACCCGAGCCGTCAAGTGCCTGATCGCCGCCAACGTCGTGATGTTTTTGCTGCAATCCTTTTCCAAAGGCGGCTTGGATGAACCGTTGGCGTTGTGGCCTCTGACGCCGCTCGACGGACAAGTGTATTTTCATGTCTGGCAAATCATTACTTACGCGTTCCTGCATAGTACCGACAACGGCACGCATCTGCTGTTCAACATGCTTGGGTTATGGATGTTCGGCGCGGAGATCGAGCGCTACGTCGGCTCGTGGCGACTGCTCGCATGCTACTTCGCATCGGTGATTACGGCTGCCCTCACCCAGCTATTCGTACCGGAACTGCTCGGCGCGCCGCCCGCGCCCACGATCGGCGCCTCCGGCGGCGTCTTCGGTCTGCTGCTGGCATATGCGTTGTTGTTCCCCCATCGCAAAGTGGTGCCCCTGATTCCACCCATACCGATGCCGGCCTGGGTATTCGCTACGATTTACACAGGGGTCGAGCTTTTCCTGGGCGTCACCCGTTCCCTCTCCGGTATTGCACACTTCGCGCATCTGGGCGGCATGATCGGCAGTGCCTTGGTGGTCCTGCAATGGCGCAGCGCGCGCCGCACGGCCCCATGAAGACTGCGTGCGGTACGAGGGCCTTGTATCTGACGCTGCTGGCATGTTTTGCGTTGCCGGCGCACGCCGAATGGGTGCGTCGCGTCACCGACGGCATCATGGGTACGCGAATCACGGTGGAGTTGTGGGCGGAGGACAGGGACAAAGCCGATCGAGCGATCGATGCCGTCCTGGAGGAAATGCGTCACATCGATGACTCGATGAGCACGTTCAAGCCGACCAGCGAAGTATCCCAGGTCAACGCCCAGGCCGCCGACGGTCCGATGCCCATCACCAAAGAACTGTTCGATCTGCTGACCACCGCCAAAGAGTACTCGGTCATCACCGATGGCGCGTTCGACATTACCTATGCCAGCGTCGGCTATCTGTACGATTTTCGAAAGCACGTTCGGCCCAACGAAGGCCAGATCACCAAGGCTCTGCCGGCGGTGGACTATCGTCACGTGCTGCTCGATGCCAAGAAGCAGACCGTGCAGTTCTCGCAGAAGGGCGTGCGCATCGATCTGGGCGGCATTGCGAAGGGTTACTCGGTGGACCGCGGCATCGATGTCCTCAAATCGCTCGGTTTCACCAGAGCTTACGTTTCGGCCGGCGGCGACAGCCGAATCATGGGCGATCGCTTCGGGAAACCCTGGATGGTCGGCATCCGTGATCCCAGGAAGGAATCGGGCGAAGTCATCACGCGCATTCCTCTGATCGATGCTGCGATCTCCACCTCAGGCGACTACGAGCGTTTCTTCGAGGAGGATGGGGTGCGCTATCACCATATCATCGACCCGCACACCGGCCATTCGGCAAGTAAGGTGCGCAGCGCCACGGTCATCGGGCCGTATGCCACACGCACGGACGGGTTGTCCAAGACCGCATTCGTCTTGGGGCCGGAAAAAGCCATGGAAATTTACAATCGAATCGACGACATCGATGCCATCATCGTGAGGCTCGACGGATCCGTGATTTATTCCAAGGGACTCGAGCAAGCTCATTGACGAGGAACCCCATGCTCGCCGCAAGCGCAGATCGAACCCGCTTACCCGTTCTGAAGCCGGTGGTGGTGTTCGGCGTGCTGGCCTTCGTGTTGGCCCTTCGAGTGATGCATCTGTCCAGCGCAGTGCAAAGCCCCTTGAGTTATCAACCGGGACCCGACGAAGATTACTACCAGCGCTTCGGCGCCGCGGTGGCCGCCGGCGTAGGAGAGCATAGTCCCGAATTCACGTTCATGGATCCCGGCTATGGTTATCTGCTGGGCGCTGTCTTCAAGCTGATCGGCGTCAATCTATTTGCCGTCTACCTGCTGCAAACGCTTGTGGACACCGCGACCGCGTATGGAATCCTGGTTATCGGCCGGCTGCTGGGGCGTCCCCGGGCCGGCCTCTACGGCGCGCTGCTGTATGGCGTGACATCCACGGCGATCATGTTCTGTGCCGCGCTATTGAAAGAAATCTGCGTCGCCAGCTTTTTGACGTGGTGGGTCGTGGGCGCACTTGCGTTATACCGCTCCGATCGAAAACTCGCGTGGGGCTGTTTTGGCGTGTTCTGCGGCGTTGGCATCGCTCTGCGATCGACGCTCTTGCTGCTGATCCTTCCCGCCTTGTTGCTGCCGGATGCGCGCAAGCCATCGGCTTGGGCTGTGAGGGCCGGGATCATGATCTTGGGCATGGCCCTGTCCTTGGCGCCATGGTCGATACGCAATTTTCACGCCTTCGGCGGTCTTTCTCCCTTACCGCATAACGGCGGGATCGTGCTGAATCAGGTGTACAACGCGCAGAACCCAGAATCGGCAATTTGGATTCCACCGTTCGTGAATTACTCGCACCCCAGCGAAATCTGGCGGGGCTACGCCGCCGAGGCGGCTTCCCGGACAGGGCGCTCATTGTCGCCTCCCGAAGTGGATCGGTATTGGCGGGATGAGACGCTCGCGTACATGCGCCAACATCCTGGCCAAGTCCTCGGGGATATGGCGCGCAAGAGCTTTGCGTTCCTGGCCGACACAGAGGTGCCCAACAACCGCTCCTCGGCCGAGGAGCGGTTGTTCTCACCGATACTCAAGCTGTTGCCGCCGCCGATGGCATGGCTGCTCGCGATGGGGTTGGCGGGATTGGTCTGGTTGGCGGTCGAGGACCGCCGCTGGCCCATCATTGCCGCACCCATATTCGTGTCGTGGTTCACGGTGGCGGTCTTTTGGGCCGAGGACCGTTTTCGATTTCATGCGGCGCCTATGCTGGCACTGTGCAGCGGCATCTGGATCGATGGAATCGCGCAAAGCGTGCGTAACTTTCGCCGCTGGCAGCTGCCGGTTTTCGGCATGTCCGCCGCCCTGATCGGCGCCACGTCCTTGTATCTCGGAAGGCAATTTCCGCCTCCCGCGGTGCGCTGGGATCACGTCGTCTGGGGCTACATCAAGATGGGCAAGATCCAAGAAGCCCGCAGCCTGGCTGAACGCGTCGAACTCGAAGAGCCTGACAACGGGCCTGTCCTCGAGGCCCTGGGCTATCTCGCGGCTGAGCGTCAACAATACGACCAAGCCGTGCGCGACTACCAGCGCGCGATCGTATTGCGGCCGCGGTCCTATCTTGCCCACTACAATTTGGCCAAAGCATTCCTGGCGCTTGGCCGTAGGCAGTCGGCGGCGGACGAGGCCAAGATCGCCTTGGCCCTCAGCCCCTCGGCCGACAACCAGGCTCTGTTGACTCAAATAGAGGCCGCGCCCTAGTACGGCCGTTAATAGCCAATGCTCGCGCAGCGAGCACCCAAGGGACGGGGTGGCTTCCACCCCGTTGAATTCGGCGCGCAGCGCCCAACTAGTCGCGAAAATTGTTGAATTGCAGCGGCAGGTCGAATTGCGACTTGCGCAGGAGCGAGATGGCGTCCTGAAGATCGTCGCGCTTCTTGCCGGTCACGCGAACCTTCTCTCCTTGTATTTGCGCCTGAACTTTGAGCTTGGAATCCTTCAGCAGACGCGCTACTTTTTTCCCGGTGTCGGCGTCGATTCCATGCTTGAGCACCACCAGCTGCTTGGCCGTAGCCAAATTGACTACGGGATCCTTTATTTCGAGGCAGGCGACATCGATGCCCCGCTTGGCAATTCTCAATTTGAGAATCTCGAGCATCTGTTTTAACTGAAAGTCCGCCGGCGCACTCATGGTCACGGTCGCATCATCGAGTTCGAATGTGGCGTCGGTGCCTTTGAAGTCGAAGCGTTGCGTGAGTTCGCGCACGGCTTGGTCGACCGCATTGGTCAATTCATGCGTATCGATTTCGGAGACGACGTCGAACGAAGGCATTTTACGGCTCCTAAGTTTCCGCCAGCAGTTGAGCGAGAGTGCTTTTGAATTCAGCTACGAATTGCGTGTAGTGCTCGCCGGTGGCAGGCCCGGAATACCCCGTGTGAATCTTACGCACCTGGCCCCTGCGGTCGATGAAAATTGTCGTCGGAAAAGCGTAAACCCGGTCCAGCATCGGCAGCTTCTTGGCCGCCTCGTCCTTGTCCGAAATGCCGGCAATCAAGGTCGTGTACTCGATGCCGTAATGCTGCCGGAACCGCTCCGTGGCCGCGGCGGCGCGCTCGAAATCACCGAAGTGCTCGAACATCAATGAGACGATTTCGAGGCCCTTCGCCTGATAATCGCGATAGAGCGGCGCGAGGAAAGCCGCTTCATCATGACAATTGGGGCACCAGCTGCCCGCGAGCGCGACGACGATCACCTTGTGCTGAAATTTGGCATCCTTCGAGGTCACGATGTTGCCGCCGAGATCGGGAAATGCGAACTCGAAATCTTTGACCCCGGCTCGCATGGTCGTGAGCGAGTACGCGTTGGGCAACGCCGCGTTCGCATCGCGCTTGGCGGTCCAGCGTTCGTGGTACGCGCTGCCTGACCAAAAATCTCCGGCCAGCGCACCGGGGAGCGGCCGCCCGACGCGCGCTGATCCGTCCGCTCCAACGATCTTCGCCCTGTACAGGAAAGCGTGGGCGCCATCGAATGTAGACAAATAGAGTTCGTCGCCGCGCACCTGCCCGGCAAGGAAGCGATGATCGCCGGTGTCGGTCAAAAAAGTTCCAGTTACGACGCCGCGCGATTGCGAAAACTCTGCAACCGCCGTTTCCGTTTTGCCGCCGTCTTCGGCGAAGGTGACCGACCAACGACCCGACACGTCGGCATTGCCGCCGGGAAGTTGCGGGAAGAAGCGATAGCGTCGTTCGAATTGCGCACGCAAGGGAATGTGTTGATCCTTGCCGCCCAGCTTGTCCAAGACGATTTCACCCTGTAATTCGCCGCCCTTGGCGTCGGCCGTCAGGCGATTTTCGTAGCCCGGCATTTTGATATCCAAATGCGAACCCTTTACGGAGACCTCGCTCACCTTTAGCCGCTCCCGGCCGTTGACGAGATAGCCGACCCATCCTCTGCCGTCGTGCGCGAGATCGAGCCCGAAAGGCAGGTCCCCTCCGGGCGATTGCAATACCACGCGGTAGGTTCCCGGTTTGACGCTCGCCTGGACGCTCGCCGAAGACGCGCCAAATGCGGCCGCTCCATGACCGAATGCCGCAAGCGTCAATGCGCACAGGCTCAACGCCGTGTTGCGCGCCAGCGCGAGGATTCCCGACGATTTTGCGACTCTTTCTTGCGGCGTGTTCATCAGGTGAGTTCCGGTAGGCCTCAACGATACCCGCGCGCCTGCAATGTGAAAAGATTCGCATAGCGGCCGTTGGCCGCCATCAGCGATTCGTGGCTGCCGCGCTCGACGATACGGCCTTCTTCGAGAACCAAAATCTGATCGGTCATGCGTACCGTTGAAAATCGATGTGAAATGACGATCGCTATGCGATTGCGCGTCAGCTCTCGAAAGTGCTCGAACACCTCGGCCTCCGCTCCCGCATCGATCGCCGCAGTCGGTTCATCCAGCACCAGGATGTCCGCGTCGTTGCGCATGAAAGCGCGCGCCAGCGCAATTTTCTGCCATTGACCGCCGGACAGTTCTCGGCCGTTCTTGAACCACTTGCCGAGCTGCGTGTGATAGGCCGCCGGAAGTTGTTCGACGAATTCGGCGGCCAAACCTTGTATTGCGGCGCTCCGCCAACGCCCTTCGTCGTCGAAGGCCCGCACATCGCCGGCACCGATGTTTTCACCGACCAACATTTGATATCGCGCGAAGTCTTGAAATATGACTCCGATCCGCTGCCGCAGCGTCGTGTCATCCCATTCCTGCAAGTCGAGGCCGTCCAAGAGGATCCTTCCCTTGGTCGGCTGGTAAAGACGCGTCAACAGCTTGATGAGCGTGGTTTTTCCGGAGCCGTTCTGCCCGACGAGCGCCAGGCTCTGGCCCGGCGTCACATGCAGATCGATGCCCGACAGCGCTGCGCTGGTCGCGTCGGGGTAGACGAATTCGACGCCTTCGAATCTTATGCCGTCGCCCGGACGAGGGCCCCGGGTTCCGCTGCCGGTGCTGCGCCCCACGGGCTGCTCCAGATACTCGAAGAGGTTCGACAGATACAGGTTGTCCTCGTACAGACCGCTGACTGCGGACAATGCCGCGCTCACCGCCGTCTGTCCCTGCCTGAACAGCATCAAGTACATCGTCATCTGCCCGACCGTCATTGCCCCGAGCACGGTTTCCGCGGCAATCCAGGCGTACCCGGCGTACAGGGTGCATGTGCCGATGAGCCCCAAACCGAAGCCCCACACATCGCGGCGCAACGTCAGATCGCGGTCTTCACGATACAGGCGCGTGAAGATTTCTCGGTACCGGTCCAACAAGCGTGGTCCCAGCTGGAACAGTTTGACTTCCTTCGCATTGTCCTCCCGCGCCAGCACCGACTCGAGATAGATCTGCATGCGCGCTTCGGGAGCGCGCCAGCGGAAGAGCCGGAACGCTTCGCCTGAAAACTTCGCTTCGGCGAGAAAGGCCGGCAGACCTGCCAGCACCAAGAGCACGACCGCCCACGGCGAGAAGCGCACCAGCAAACCGCCGAAGGAGATCAGCGAGGTGGCATTTTGCAGCAATCCAAACGTGCGCATGACCAGACTCAACGGACGGCTCGACGCTTCGCGGCGCGCGCGCGTCAATTTGTCGTAGAACTCGGAATCCTCGAACTGGGTCAGGTCCAACGTCAGTGCCTTCTCGAGAATCATGACGTTGACGCGCTGTCCCAGCTGCGCGCGCAACAACGATTGTGCAAGTGAAATGCCGCGCTGAGCCATGGACGTCGCGGCCACCAAAAGGGCCTCGAGCGCCACGAACCTGACGACATCGACGAGCACCGTCGCACCGGTACGACGATGTAAATCGGCGGCATGGATCACCGCGTCGACGATCAGAGATCCGACGTACGCAATTCCCGCCGGCAGGACGCCGGCGACTAGCGTGAGTACGCCCAAAGCGATGCTCAAGCTCCTGTTGGTGGTCCAGACGAGCAGCAAGGCGCGGCGGCTGTAAGCGAAAACTTCGAAAAGCCCGCGCGGCAACGCGCCGTTTTCCGATGCCGCGGCAGTGACGTGAGGATGGGCGGCCAAGGTACGGCTACTTCACCAGGCGCAGACAGAAGGGATAGCGGTATGGCTTGCCGTCACTGACCTGCACGGCCGCGATGATTACCAGCACGAGGTTCACGACGCCCAAAATCCACAGAAAAACAAACCCGATCAGCACGAGCGCCAAGCCCAAGAACACCAATCCCAGCAGGAATACCGTGATCTGGAAGTTGAGCGATTCCTTCGCCTGTTCGGCGACGAAAGGCATGCTCTGGCCCTTGGTGCGCCAGATGATGAAGGGGCCGAGGATCGTGAACAACACCAGACCGCCGAACGGGAAAAAAATGAGGCCTGTCCCGCCCACCAGCCACAAGAGACCGCAAAGGTGAGCCGCCATCGCCCAGTTGCGCTCTTCAGTGCTAAATTCCATATTCATGGTTCCATCCTCTGTGACGCACGCCGGGGCGGCGGTACGCGCCCCAGCCTATAATGCGCGCACCTTTGGAACCGGTATGGCGGAGTAGACGTGAAATTCAAGCCCTTGCTCGATCGTTGGAGGAAAGAACCGGCTCCGGCGAAGACGGCGAAAGAATACGCGATTCGCTTGGATCTGGACGACGCCTCGCGATTGCACGCGTTGGCGGCATTGTTCCCGGCCCGGCAAATCGAAGATCTCATCACCGATTTGCTGCATGCGGGCCTGGATGAAGTCGCCGCGGCCATGCCTTACGAGCCGGGGCCGAAAATCATCTCGCGCGACGACCAGGGCGATCCGGTTTACGAGGACATCGGGTTGACGCCTAGGTTCGTCGAACTCACGCGCCAGTCCAAGAAGAGCCTGGTAGCTAAACCCGCAACGAATCCCGCGAAGCCCTCTTGACGCTGCGTGCTCCGGGCGGCGATACTCTCACGGTATGTCGACCGCATTCATCGCTTTCGATGCCCGTTGGTGGTGGCGCACTTCCCCCTAAGGAGTGGGCGCTGGTCGCTTAAATTTCAATCTAGTTCGCCGTTTCCCAGAACCCATCTCCGTCCAAAGCGGGTGTGGGTTTTTTGTTGTCTTCAAGTTTTGTTCGAGAGTTCATGAAACCACCTTTCGATATCGCCGCCGACTTGGACACCCCGGTGTCGGCGTACCTCAAGTTGGCTCCCTTCAAGCCACGGTTCTTGCTGGAGAGCGTCGAAGGCGGCGAGCGCCTGGCGCGCTACTCGTTCATCGGCTTCGGCGATTGCCTGGAGGTTCGCCTGGACTCCGGCGGACTCAACGTCGGCGGCGTGCACACTGCGCGGCCGCGGTCGAAGGCCGAGTTCTTGAACGCCTTGCGCGGTGCTCTGACCCAGGCTCCCCAACCCTTGCCGGAGATCCCCGGCGTGCCGCTCTCCGGCGGTTTGGTGGGATACACGGCGTACGACGCCGTGCGCTACTTCGAGCGCGTGCCGGGGCGCAGCCTCGAGGCGACGGAAACTCCGCATGCACACTACGTCGCGCCGCGTTCGTTGCTGGTGTTCGATCATTTGACGCGCGGCGTGGCGCTGATGCACGACGGCAGCGAGGCGGAACGCCAAAGCCTGCGGCGCGAGGTCGTCCGGGCGCTGCGCGGTGCCGTACCCGTCATCGTCTCTCCCGGCGGTTTTTCGCCGGCGATTCCTTCGTTGTCTCCGGCGGCGCACGCAGCGGGCGTGCGCCGCGCACAGGAATACATAGCCGCCGGCGATGTGTATCAACTCGTGCTCGCTTCGCGTTTCGAGGGTAGGCATACGCTCTCGCCGTTCGAGGTTTACCGTGCGCTGCGCTTACTGAATCCCTCGCCGTATATGTATTTTTGCGAACTGGGCGATATTACGGTGGTGGGATCATCGCCGGAGGCGTTGGTCAAATTGCACGCCGGCCACGCGCAATTGCGGCCCATCGCCGGGTCGCGGCCGCGCGGCGCCGATGCGTCGCGCGATGCGGAACTGGAAGCGGAGTTGCTGGCCGACCCCAAAGAGAATGCCGAGCACGTCATGCTGGTCGATCTCGCCCGGAATGATCTGGGCCGCGTGGCTTCCGCAGGCTCGGTGCAAGTGACCCCCTACCGAGTGATCGAGCGTTACAGCCACATCATGCATATAGTCAGCGGGGTCAACGGCAGATTGAGGGCGGGTCAGGATGCTTTCGATCTATTCGCCGCCACTTTCCCCGCCGGCACGTTGGTGGGCGCGCCGAAGGTGCGTGCGATGGAAATCATCGACGAACTCGAACCGGTGGGCCGGCAACTTTACGGCGGTACGGTTGGGTATTTCGGCCGGCGCGGCGACATGGATCAAGCCATTACCATACGCACTCTGGTCTTCCGCGGCGATGCCTACAGCTATCAAGCCGGCGGCGGCATCGTTGCCGACAGTTCTGCGCAGGCCGAATACGAAGAAGTCCTGGCTAAGAGCGCCGTACTGCGGCGCGCGCTCGCCATTGCGGCAGAGGGGCTCTAGCGTGCGTCCTCGAGTTCTACTCATCGACAACTACGACTCGTTCACCTACAACCTGGTACAGGCTTTCCTGGTGTTGGGTGCGGAAGTCGACGTGTACCGCAACGATGCTCTAACCGTCGAGGACGCGCTCGCGCAAGAGCATACGCATTTGGTGATTTCACCGGGTCCCGGCACGCCGAGCAATGCCGGTGTATCGATGCGCATGATCGAAGCATTCGCAGGCCGTCTGCCGATATTCGGAGTATGCCTGGGTCACCAGTCACTGGTCGAAGTGTTCGGCGGCAAGGTGGTGCGCGCTTCGCGCTTGATGCACGGCAAAGTCTCTCCCGTCGTGCATGACGGCAAGGGAGTGTTCAACGGCATGCCGCAGGAATTCCCAGCCGGACGCTACCATTCCTTGATCGCGGCGCCTGAGAGTATTCCCTCGGTCCTCGAAGTCACCGCTCGCACGGCGCAAGGCGAGATCATGGGGGTACGGCACAAATCGCTGCCGATCGAGGGGGTGCAATTCCACCCGGAGAGCGTACTGACGCCGGACGGCCCGATCTTGATGGGCAATTTTCTGAAGACCAGGGAGCCAGGCTCCTGATGTCCCGCCGCACACTGGACCACCTTCTCGACGGCCGTGATCTGACCGAAGCGCAGGCGGTTGAATTACTGAAACAGTTGACGGCGCAGGACCTGGCGCCGGCGATGGCGGGCGCCTTATTGGCGGCACTGCGAAGCAAGGGAGTGACGTCCGCCGAAGTGCGCGGGTTCGCGGCAGCCATGCGCGCTCTGGCCCGCAAGCCCGCGCTGCCGCATGCACCCGATGCCATCGACATCGTGGGCACGGGCGGCGACTCCTCGGGCAGCCTGAATCTATCCACCGGCGCCGCGCTGCTCACGGCGGCGTGCGGCCTGCCGGTGGTGAAGCACGGCAATCGCTCCATTTCCAGCCGCAGCGGCAGCGCGGACTTGATCGAAATGCTCGGCTTCAGGCTGCCGCTCGATGAACGTCGAGCGGCCGAATGCTTCACCGCAACCGGCTTCACGTTTCTGTTCGCTCCGTATTTTCATCCCGCCATGAAGTCTCTTGCGGCGGTTCGCGCCGCGCTCGGCGTGCGCACGGTCTTCAATTTGCTCGGGCCGCTCACCAATCCCGCGGCGCCGCGCTTTTACCTCATCGGTGCATATGATGCCGCCGCCGCGGAACTGATGGCCGACACGTTGGCGGGCATGGACGCGGAGCGCGCGTGGGTGATACATGGCGCCGCCGGGTGGGACGAGGCGACGCCGATAGGTCCGTTTTTGGCGTTCGACGTGCGGCGCGGCGAGATTCAGCGCCGCGAAATCGATCCGCGCGAGTTCGGCTTGCAACGGTGCGCGTCCGCCGATTTGGCGGGAGGCGACGCGGCCGCGAATTTAGCTGCGCTACGCGACGTTTTCGCAGGCCGCGATCGCGGCGCGCATCGCGCGGCATTGGTTCTGCAATGCGGCCTGGCACTGTTCATCGCGGGGCGAGCCGGGTCCATCGCAGCGGGCATCGAAGCCGCGAGCTCGGTGTTGGATAGCGGCCGAGCGCTCGAGTGGTTGCGGCACTTGGAGAAATTTGCGGCGGAGTCGGGCGACCCATGAGCCGCTTTTTGGATGACATGGCGCAATCGAGTGCGGCACGAGTGCAGAAGGCGAAGCAACGCGAATCCTTCGCGGAGTTGGAGCGCCGCGCACGAGGAACCACGGCCGGCGCAGCGTTGCATTTGTCGCCGGCCGGTTTCGACGTCATCGCCGAGCTGAAGCTGCGCTCCCCGGCCGCCGGCGCGTTGGGGGATGCCGCCGACGACTGGCTGGGGCGCGTGGCGGCGTATGCGCGCGGCGGCGCGGCGGCTGTATCGGTGCTGACCGAACCGTCACGCTTCGATGGCTCATTGGAGCACTTGCGTCAGGCATCGCAGGTGTTGGCGCCCCTCGGGGTGCCCGCCATGCGCAAGGACTTCCTGGTCGACCCTTATCAGATCCTGGAAGCGCGCGCAGCGGGAGCCGGCGGCGTGCTGGTCATTCTGCGAATGTTGGGGGATGAGCGCATCGCCGAACTCCTGGATGCCGCAGCCGAGCATCGTTTGTTCGTTCTTTTGGAAGCGTTCGACGGCGCGGACCTGGAAACGGCGCGGCGGCTGCTGTCGTCGCGCGGTGCCGACGAAGCCATTTTGATCGGGATCAACAGCCGTGATTTGCAGACCTTGGAAGTCGTGCAACGGCGGTTTAGCGAGTTGGCGCCATTGCTGCCGGAGCGATCGCACTGCGTCGCCGAAAGCGGCGTGGCGACGCCGTCCGATGCACTGGCGATGCGGCAGCTGGGCTACCGGCTGGCGTTGATCGGTACCGCATTGATGAGTTGCGACGATCCCGCCGTGTTGCTCGAGGAAATCTTGGACGCGGCTCGGACACCGCGGGCTTAAAATGGCTACACTCGGCACCATGTGGATAAAAATTTGCGGCATGACCAGTGCCGATGCAATCGCCGCCGCCGCTGAAGCGAAGGTTGACGCGATCGGCTTCGTTTTTGCACCGAGTCCGCGTCAGGTAACGCCAGGCCAGGCGGCACAGCTCGCGGCGCTCGCGCCGCCCGGAATCCTACGCATCGCCGTGGCGCAGCATCCACTGCAAATGAAAGTGGATGAAATCTGCCGAATTCTCAAGCCGGATTATTTTCAGACCGACGTCGAGGATTTGCGCGAATTGAAGATTCCGGCGCATATCAAGGTGCTGCCGGTCGTGCGCTTTGGCCGCAAGACGCCAAACCCCTTGCCTGGCCGGATGCTGTTCGAGGGACCGTCGAGCGGCATCGGCGAACTGGCCGATTGGGGCAGGGCCGCGGAACTCGCGCGCCAGACCGAAGTCATCCTCGCCGGAGGACTGTCGCCGCAAAACGTCAGTGAAGCGATCCAAGCGGTGCGGCCGTTCGGCGTGGATGTGAGCAGCGGCGTGGAAGACGTTCCCGGCGTGAAGGACCCGGAGAAAATCTACGAATTTGTGCGTGCGGCGCGGGCCGCCGCGACGCTATTGGAGCAAGATACATGAACTCACCGCTTCGTACGGCGTCCGCGCAAGACGCCGCTCATCCCGACGCAAAAGGCCGATACGGTTCATTCGGCGGGCGCTACGTGCCGGAGACTCTTGGAGCGCGGTGATGACGTCGGGCTCTTCCTCGGATCGTTACGCGAGGCTTGAGATTCCTTGAAGCGAGTGTACCGAGCCGCATCCTTGTTGCAGGTTGCTCACGCGCGCAACGTGCTCATCACCGCCGGGATTCGATGCGAATTGCGCAATCAGTATCTGGCCGGCGCCCTGGGCGATCTGCCGATGATGGAAACGTGGCCGCAACTTTATGTCGAGGATGGCGACGAACGGTTTGCGCTCAGCGCCCTGGCCCGAGCTGCATCAGCGACCGGCGGCACTCCCTGGACTTGCAAATGCTGCGGCGAACAATTGGAGCCGCAATTCACTCAATGTTGGCGCTGCGGCGCCGAACTGGGGCCCGGCGGATCGGGCTAGCGGCCACCAGATTTCGCGGCAATCCGAGTGCATCGGATGTGCCAGCATTCGCGACGCCGCCGGCAGCGGCGGGCGCGGCATGCAAATGCACGCAATTGGCTATTAAAAATCAATAGCTTACATCTGTCTGTCGGACAAACACCGACAGGAAACATCGCTAATTCTGAGCCTAGGTTCAGCGCGCAACCCTGGTCAGCACCTTCGGCACAGGTTACAAATTGGCACGTGTTCAGTGTAACGATTACACGGGCGCGTTCACGAGGAGATGAGTGATGAATATTGTTGGCAACATGATGACCGAACCCGCCTTTCCTTTCGCAGCGCCGAGTCCTTTGTTGGGAGACTCCGAAGCGATGCAGGAAGTGTTCCGGCTCATTGAGCGGGTAGGCCCGACCGAGGCCAGTGTTCTTCTGACCGGTGAGAGCGGATCCGGAAAAGAATTGGCCGCGCAGTCCATCCACGACCGCAGCGCCCGCAGAGGCGGCCCGTTCATCGCCATCAATTGCGGCGCAATTCCCGCCGGACTGATCGAAGCGGAACTCTTCGGCTATGAGAAGGGCAGCTTTACCGGGGCGGTGCGCGCGCACGCCGGCGTGTTCGAAAGGGCGCAGGGCGGTACGTTGCTGCTCGATGAAGTCACGGAAATGCCGTTGGACATGCAGACCCGGCTGCTGCGGGTTCTGGAGACGCGAAAATTTTACCGGGTCGGAGCCGGCGTCGAATTCCTCTCGGACGTGCGCGTGATCGCGTCGACGAATCGATGTCCGCTGCAAGCGGTGCAGAATGGCCAATTGCGCGAAGACTTGCTGTATCGGGTGGCCGTTTTTCCGATCGATCTGCCCCCGCTGCGCAACCGCGGCAACGATGTCGACTTGCTCGCCGAGCACTTCCTGGCGGAGCTCAATTCGCAGAGCCGGACGCAGAAAAGGTTCTCGGCGCTCGCCCGCATGACGTTGAAACAACACACCTGGCCCGGCAATGTCCGCGAACTGAAGAATTGCATCGAACGGGCTTTCATTCTCGGCGACCAAACGCTCGAACTGGCGCCCCTTATCCAAAATGCCGCGGCGGCGCGCGGCGGCGATGCGGCCACGGATCCCGAGCGCCTGGACATTCGAGTGGGCTCGCGTATATACGACGTGGAACGCTCCTTGATCGAGGCGACGCTGGACTACTTCAAAGGCAACAAGCGACGGGCGGCGGACGCGCTGGGCTGCAGCCTCAAGACGCTGTATAACAAACTCAACGGATATTCACAGAGCCAAGAGTGCGCAAGTAGCTGAGCGCTGGCGTTATGGGAGAGATCAAGTGTCACGAGTATTGATCGCCGACGATCACGCGGTCGTCCGCGCCGGATTCAAGCAATTTCTCGAAGCGGACACTAGCATCAATGCCGTCGGCGAAGCGGCGAGCGGCAATGAGACGCTCGATCAGCTCCGTCAGCAGGATTGGGATCTTGTCCTGCTCGACATTCACATGCCGGACCGCAGCGGTTTGGACATCCTCAGGCACATCCAAACGGGCCACCCGGGAGTGCGTGTGCTCGTGATGAGCGGATTGCCCGAGCAGCAGTATGCAGTCAACGTGCTGCGCGCCGGAGCGAGCGGCTACTTGTCCAAGGACAGTGCTCCGGAAGAACTCATGAAAGCGGTGCGCACGGTGCTGTCCGGACGGCGCTACGTGAGTGCGGCTCTCGCCGAAATTTTGGTGGCCGACCTCGATGGAGACCCCGACAAGCCGTTGCATGCCAGGCTTTCAACCCGAGAATTCCAAATCTTCTGCAAGCTGGCGGCGGGCCGGGGAGTTTCGGATATTGCCAACGAACTCAGTCTCAGCGTCAAGACGGTGAGCACCTACCGAAGCCGGATTCTCGAAAAGATGAGTTTTAGCGCGAATGCAGACATCACGTCCTATGCATTGCGAAACGGGCTCATTCAGTAAGCGATGAACCGTGAGGTACGCTCTACACAACAGTCTGCGCGCCGCCGCCGATGGCCATCTTGAGCGCGCCCGCGAGCTGCAGTTAAAGTGCGAGCAAAACTTGTGGATGCAATGCTAATGGCGCAGGGCCTGCGGGTCTTGCTGGTCGAGGACTCGAAGGTCCTGACGGAACGGCTCACTGAGGCGATCAGGCAGATTCCGGAAGTCGAACTCATCGGAACCGCGGACACTGAAGCGGGCGCGCTCGCCGCGGTCAAGCGCGATTCGGTGGACGTGATTATCTTGGATTTGCACTTGAAGCAGGGTACCGGATTCGGAGTGATGCGAGCGCTCGCGAGCACGCAATTAAAGCCGCGCATCATCGTCCTGACCAATTATGATTTGCCCGAGTACAAGAATGCGGCGATCGCGCTCGGCGCGACGCATTTTCTGGACAAGGCGAGAGATTACGGGCGGTTGCCCGAGGTCCTGCACGAGATCTGCGAAGCGCATACAGCCAAACATTGATTGCGCTCCCCGCCCGCCGCGGGTAGCGTGTGAACCTGCGTGAAGGAGGGCAGCAATGAATTGGGACCGCGTACAAGGCAATTGGAAACAATTCAAGGGTAAGGCGCGGGAGAAATGGGCCGTAATGACCGACGATCGTCGCAACGCCATCAATGGGCGCCGCGAGATTCTGGTCGGGAAGCTGCAGGAGGCATACGGCATAGGCAAGGAAGAAGCGCATCGACAAAACAACGATTGGCAGAAATCCGCCTAGAAAATCCGCTTAGCGCTGCGGCGGGCGGTTTATGCCGCGGGAAGGGGGCGGACGGTTTCCCTCAACAACATACGCGTCATCGGTATCCGCGCCGTTACAATGGTGCCGCCGGCAGCGGGCGCTTGCACTTCCCAACTGCCGCCCAAGGCGGCGATCCGATGCTTCATGGACGCCAACCCATGTGAGGTGACGGTTTGCCGGCGGTTCGGCATGATGCCTTTGCCGTCGTCCGAAACCTTCAACACGAACGTATCCGGTTGAACGTCAACGGCCAAATCCGCTGACTTGGCCTCGGCGTGCTTCAAGATGTTGGTCAGTGCCTCTTGTGCAACGCGGAATACGCCGATGGCTGCATCCGGGCTGATCCTCAATTCCGCCTCGGGAATGGTTTCGGTGCATTGTAGCCCTGTGCGGCGGCACGACTCTTTGAATTGCCAGCGCAGCGCTGCGAACAGACCCATGTTGTCGAGAAGTGTCGGCCGTAATTCCTCGACGACACGCCGCTTGAGGTCGACACCCGCGCTCAACGATTCATGGATGCGTTTGAAGCGTTGCTCGATGGTCGGATCACTCGTGGGTAGCCGTTGCTGCAGCCACGAAAGATCCATTCTGGCGGCAACCAACAATCCGCCCAGCTCATCATGCAGCTCTCGGGATAGCGCCGACTTCTCCTGCTCGGAAACTCCTTGCAGATGGGTCGATAGCGCCGTCAATTCCTCGGTGCGTTCATCGACCTGCCGAGCCAGTTCGCGCTTCTGCTCGCGCAGGCCGGTCGCCTGCCGGGCGCGCCGGCGCATGTCGCCGTAGACCAAGAAGCTTGCCAGCACCACGAGGCCGATGTTCAAAATCGCACCACCTACGGTGGTCCAGCGCCACAATCGCAGGTCGGACTGCCATTGTGCCGTTGCCGCCGACAGCTCGGCATTTTCCCTCTGGTGCAGACCCGCGATGATTCTCAGAATACTTTGCGTCGTCCGCCTCCCCATGTCGGTTCGCGCCGCGCCGAGTGCAGGATCGAGCCCCGCCTTCTTTTGTAGAGCCAGGGTAGCCTCCAGCTCGGCCAACTTTTTGCGTGAGAGAATACGAAGCCGCTCGAACTGGTAAATCGGCTCCGCAGACAACCCGTAGGCGTCGTGCAAACGGTCGAGTGCCGGGACAATCTTGGCGGCGGCGGCGGCATAGGATTGCAAATAAGAATCGGCGCCGGTCAATAAATATCCGCGTTGCTCGGATTCAGCATCGCTGAAGAGTCCGAAGAACTCGTCCAGCGCTCGTTGGCGGTCTTCGGAGTTGTGCACCCGCTCGTCCGCCGCATTCAGGCGCGATTGGCCCGCAGCGGCGAGAAAGAACAACCCGATGAGAAAACCGATCAACAGCAAGGGGGGCAGAACAATGTACCACCGGCCGATGTTGCCCAATTCCTCGCCCAAGATTTTCATGTAAAAATGCCCGCGCTGCGCCGGTAAAGTCTAACATGTGGGCAATTTCCTACACGAAGCGCTGCGCGCCGGCCGATGGGCGGAGCATCCGGCCGCGGTTAGTGTCCGGCTATAAGGAGTAAGGAATATGGAAAAACTTGAAGGGACGGCTGACGAAGTCCGTGCCTCGGGGCGGCGAGTTGGCGAGGATATCAGCGAGGGAGCGAGCAATATCAAGAACGTAGCGTCGGCGGAGATCAAGAATCTGATAGCTGATGTGGAGGACCTGGTGGCGCGAATTGCCGACCTCAAGGACGCCGATGTGGCGCGCGTGCGCAACCGGGTACTGCGCGCGGTGGGGTCGGCCAAAGAGAGTCTCGCGTCGGCCAAAGAGAGTCTCGTCGATAGTGCTGACAACCTGCGGCGCCAAGCGCAGCGTGCTGCGACGACGGCGGACGACTACGTTCATGACAGCCCCTGGCAGGCGGTGGGAATCGCCGCCTTGGTCGGCGCCTTGGTGGGTATTCTAGCGACGCGCCGTTCGTAAGGGTTGGACCGATGCGCCTGCTTTGGTCACTGCCGAAAGCGGCACCCGCGCTGCTGCGCCACATGGCGGCCTATGCGGAACTCGCGGGGCAGGATTTGGAGCAAACGCAGCGTGATTTGAGCGCGCGCTTGCTGGCCGCCGCCATCGTGGGCATGTGCGTTTTCTTCGTCATTCTCTCGGGCTGTCTGATGGTGGTAGCCATGACATGGGACACGCCTTACCGAGTGTCCGCGATTGCCTGGATGGGCGGCGCATTCCTCCTTGTGGCCATCATTGCCGGCATATACCGGTCGAAGATCGTGAGCCGGCAAGCTCCCTTTCTGGGTACCGTGCGCCGAGAATGGCACGAGGATCGGGCGATCCTCGAACGCATCCTCTCGACTGACCGGGACTGAGCCATGAGCGAGGCCGGCGAGAGACAGGAAACAGATGCGAGAAACGACACGTTGACCAAGCTTGCGAAGTCGCGCGCGGAGATCCGCCGGGTCCTGGACCCGCCGCGACCAACACCAGGGCCCGAGCCGGACACTGCCGAAGCCGCTGCCGCGGACGGCTTTCCGCGCAGCCGCACTATGAAATTGCTCATGAGCGGCCGCGGAGTCGGTACTGTCGGCGCTGTGGTTGGGGGCCTGCTGATGGCGCGGCCTGCGCTTGCATTTCGCTTGTTGCGCATGCTGCCGACCCGTGCGATTGCGCGCATTCTGGTGGTAAACGCCATTTCCGCGCTGCGCTCGAAACGCGACTAGCCGCTCAGCATCACCCCAGGGTGATACGCGCGTAGTGGTACGTACCGTCGTCGACCAGGGTGATGTCGCAGCCGGTATGGGATATCTCCCGGCCGTCGAGCGAGGCTCGTGTGATCCCGCGGCACACCCCATTTGGGTTTTCCACGGCAATATGATACCTCGATGACCCATGCTTGTAGGTGATCTCGAAACCGCTCCAGGCGCGCGGAATGCAGGGATTGATCGACAGAGTATTGCCCCGCAGATCGATTCCGAGTATCCCTTCGGTGGCTGTCCGGTACATCCATCCCGCCGACCCCGTATACCAGGTCCATCCTCCCCGACCGACATGCGGCTCCGCGGAATATACGTCGGCGCACACCACGTAGGGCTCCACTTTGTAGCGATGTATGCCCGCGCGCGTACTCGAGTGGTTGATGGGGTTGAGCAATGAAAGGAGTTCTCCCGCCCGGTCGCCGTCGCCCATCAGCGCGAATGCCAGCGTGGTCCACATGGCGGCGTGCGTGTATTGTCCGCCGTTTTCCCGCAGTCCTGGCGGATAGGCTTGGACGTATCCGGGGTCATGGGGCGAGCGATCGAACGGCGGCGTGAAGAGTTTTACGAGACCATCGCTGCGGCTGACCAATTGGGCGTCGACCGCCGACATCGCGCGCGCGGCGCGCGCAGGCTCGCCGCCGCCGGAGATGACTGCCCACGACTGCGCGATGGCGTCGATGCGGCATTCATCGCTGGAAATCGATCCAAGCGGCGTTCCGTCATCGAAGTAGCCGCGCCGATACCAATCACCGTCCCAGGCTTCGCGCTCAATGGCTTGCTGCACGGTGAATGCATGCTTACGCCAAAGCGCCGCCTTGGCGGATTCGCTCCGTTGGTCTGCGACCGCGGCAAATCTCAGCAGCGTGCAGTGGAGGAACCAACCCAGCCATACGCTCTCGCCGCGGCCCGCCGCGCCTACGCGATTCATGCCGTCGTTCCAGTCACCGGTGCCGAACAGGGGCAGGCCATGCGAGCCGATCGCAAGGCTCGAATCCAACGCCAGGACGCAATGCTCGAACAGCGACGCCGTGTTGGCGGTGATTGCCGGAGAGGAAAAGACTTCGTGTTGGTCCGGCGTCAACGGCGGACCCTCCAAAAAGGACACCTGCTCGTCGAGAAGCCCCAAGTCCGCCGTGACCTGCAGATAATGCGAGACCACGTACGGCAACCAGATACGGTTATCCGAGATTCGCGTTTTCACCCCCTGCCCGGAGGTTGGTAGCCACCAATGCTGTACGTCGCCCGCCGCGAACTGGCGCGCGGCCGCGCGCAAAATGTGCTCGCGTACAAGCGCTGGACGGGACACGCATAACGCCATGACGTCCTGCAGCTGATCGCGAAAGCCGTAGGCGCCGCTCGATTGATAAAAGCCGGTGCGGGCCCACACGCGGCATACCAGCGTTTGGTATACCAGCCAGCCGTTCAAAAGTATGTCGATGCTGCGGTCCGGCGTCTTGACTTGGATGGTGCCGAGCGTCTGATCCCAATAGTCCGTGACGGAATTGAACACGCCGTCGAGATCGACACTGCGATAGTGCTCGATCAACGCTACCGCGGCGTCCTTCGATTCCGCCTCGCCGAGCAGAAAAACGAGTTCGGCTTCCTCCCCTGGACGGAGGGTGAGCTCGGTTTGCATTGCTCCGCAAGGATCCAACCCACCGCCAACGCGGTTCGACAAGCGATTGGCGCCCAGCAGAGCCGCAGGTTCTGAAAGCGAGCCATGCCGGCCGATGAATTCAGCGCGATCACCGGTGCACGCATGTTGCTTGCCGCCCAGATCCATGAAAGCGACGCGCGATTGAAATTCGGAACGCCACGGATTGCGTGCCAGCAACGCGGCCGTCTTAGGCTCGATTTCGGTGACGATGAAGAATGCCGTTCGAGTGCGCTGGTTTCCCAGCACCCAGTCCAGGTAATGTGCGACCGACAGCCGCCGGTTTTCACCGCAGCGGTTGACGATTTTCAGCCGGGAAATCTTCAGAGGATCCGCCAGCGGTACGAACTGCACCAAGTCCAGGCCAATGCCGTGCGAGGTATGCTCGAACCGGCTGTATCCAAAGCCGTGATGGATCACATACGAGGAAGCCGGTTGCCGTATGGGCAGAGGCGTCGCGCTCCACAACGCGCCGCTGTCCTGGTCCCGGATGTAAATCGCTTCCGAGGGCGGATCGGCGACCGGATCGTTCGACCAGGCTGTAAGTTGGTTCTCGCGCGCGTTGAGCGACCACGTGCTGCCGGTCCCGTCCGCGGAGACCTGAAAACCGAATTGTGGATTCGCGACCACATTGATCCATGGCGCCGGCGTGCGTTGATCTTCGTTGAGCACGGTGACGTATTCGCGGCCCGCGGCGGCGAAGCCTCCCAGGCCGTTGAAATATTCCAGGGCCGGCACGGACCGTAGTGAATCGGTGCGGGGGATCTGCGGCGGGCTTGGCCGCTGAACTCGCGGTGCCGGCTCCGGCTCGCGCAAACCCGCCAGCTGATCGCCCACGCTGCCGCGCCAGGCGAAGAAGACGGCGCGCGCAGCGGTCAGCAGCAGGTCGCCGCCTGACGCCGGCATCAGGTCGCCGCGCAGCGAGAATACGCCGCCGCGGCGCACCTCCTCT
>Ga0137412_10000620_pt1 | contig 25832 bp, 22 predicted proteins | sample CZODoug2_1_16fun_FD_122160 | JGI IMG/M metagenome (GOLD analysis project Ga0137412, IMG submission 122160) | Vadose zone soil fungal communities from Angelo Coast Range Reserve, California, USA - CZODoug2_1_16fungal (Hybrid Assembly) | ecosystem: Environmental > Terrestrial > Soil > Vadose zone... | reverse complement strand
GCGCTGGACATCGTCGAGCAGATGATCGTCGAGGAGAAGGCCGTCGGGATCAAGATGTATCCGATGGACATCGTCAACGGCGAGGTCAACAGCTACCGTCTGGACGACCCCGAGATCGCGTTCCCCATCCTGGAACGCATCCAACAGCTCGGCGGCACGATCGTCGCCACCCACAAGGCGGTCCCCCAAGGGCAGGTGCCAAGCGAGCCCTTCGCCCCCTACGACGTAGCTGGAGCCGCATCGGCCTTCCCCGACCTCACCTTCGAGATCGTGCACGGCGGAATCGCATACCTGGAGGAGACGGCCTGGCAGCTGCAGCGATTCCCCAACGTCACGGTGAACCTTGAGAACACCGCAGCCTTTCTGCTTTCGCGCCAACCCCGCCAGTTCGCGCATATGCTCGGAACGTTGCTGTTCTGGGGCGGCGCCGACCGCATCTTCTGGTCATCCGGTACAACCGCACGCCACCCGCAGCCCTACCTCGAGATGTTCTGGGACTTCGAGATCCCGGAGGACCTGCAGGAGCAGTATGGCTACCCAGCGCTGACCCACGAGATCAAGGAAGACATCCTCGGCCGCAACCACGCGCGCGTCCTCGGCTGGGACGTGGCGGCGCTGCAGACGAAACTGGCGAGTGACGAGTTCGGTCTGCATAAGCAACTCGCCGAGCCGTGGAGCGGGGCGTGACACCATCCGAAGGGGACGTCCGTGCCGTCCTCAACCAGATCATCGATCCGTGCAGCCGGGTAGCCGGCGCCCCCGTAGGCCTGGTCGACATGGGGCTGATCCGCCGACTGACCCTCACCCCGGGCGTCGAGACCGTTGACGTTCATATGGTGATTGGGGTGACCGAGTACGGCTGCCTGCTCGCGCCGTCCTTCGCCTCCGAGGCGCGTGAGCTGCTGGACGCTCTCCCCGGCATCGGCATCATCGACATCGAGCTGGACGGCGAGTTCGACTGGGTACCCGAGGACATGAGCGCCGCCTACCGCCAGCAGCTGGCCGAGCGCCGGGCCGCGATCAATCAGGTGATGTTGCCGACGCGCGAGCTGCCCTCTCGATCGGCAGCGCCGGCCAGAGGTGAGACATGAGGGCCGGTCGGTCAGAAGTGAGTACATCGCATTGCTTGATGGTTGTGCTCGCGGAGCGTCAGGCGCACAGTTCACCGCACATCGTAGTTCGCACGGCGGCGAATTCCTGGATGCTTCGCCGGCACGAGTACGTCTCCTAGCGGCTTTCACCGAGGCGTGGATTGCGCCCAGCGGCCTGATCGAGGAGGTTCGGCCCATGACCACTAGATCCCTCCTGGCCTATCGCCGAAATCCGGCGACGACCAGGGCGACGCGTCCGAAGAGCCGCGCACCTAGCTCTGGTGTCCGGAACGCCTACCGCGTCGCGGCCACCTTGCTCGCGCTGGCATTGTGGCAGGTTGCCGTCGTCTCGGGGCTGGTATCAGACGCCGCCGTCGCTACGCCGACCAACATCGCCCGCGAGGCCGGACCTCTGCTGGCTTCCCACACGTTCGGCACGGCTTTGCTCGACACAATCTCGAGTTGGGCTCAGGGATTCGTTGTCTCACTCTTGGTTGCCATCCCGATCGGTTTGGCCCTGGGGAGCAGTGACCTCGCCTACCGAATGTCGCGCTTCACCATCGACTTTCTGCGCACCATCCCGCCGGTCGCGCTCATCCCGCTCGCGCTGCTGCTCTACGGTGCGACGCCGAAGATGGCATTCGTGCTGATCGTGTTCGGATCGATGTGGCCGGTACTGCTACAGGCCATGTACGGAGTGCACCAACTAGATCCAGCCGTACGCGACGTGGCCCGCGCCTACCGGTTGCGGCGACTGGACCGGATCCGCTTCCTGGTACTGCCCAGCGCGGCACCGTTCGTCGCGACTGGGATCCGATTGGCCGCCACGATCAGCCTGCTGCTCGCGATCGGCGCTGAACTTCTCGGGGGCGCGCCCGGCATCGGCGCGGCGATCACTCTGCAGCAGCAGAACGGTGACATCCCCAAGATGTGGGTCTATGTGGTCGTCAGCGCAGCACTCGGCGTCATTCTCAATCTTGCACTCATCTCGCTCGAGAGGAGGGTCTTGAAATGGCACTCCGCGCACCGTTCCGTCGTCGCAGCCTGAGCCATCGCCTGCTGATGCTGCTGGCCGAGGTGGCAGTGCCGACCGTCGCGATCGTCCTGTGGTGGGTCCTTAGCGCCAACAGCACCTCGCTGTACTTTCCTCCGCTTTCAAAGATCATGACGTCGTTTAGGAAGATTTGGCTCTTCAGCCACTTCGGGTCCGATGTCGTGCCCAGTCTCGAAAACCTGGCCGCGGGCTTCGCGATCGCCACCATCGCCGGCATCGTGCTAGGAATGGCGCTAGGACTGCTGCCGAGACTTGCGGATGCCGTGGCCCCGACGGTGGAGTTCATGCGGGCTGTGCCCGGTGTGGCGCTGCTGCCCGCAGCCTTGCTGCTGCTGGGGATCGGCCCTGAGATGAAGATATCTCTGATTGCGTACGGCACGGTCTGGCCGATCCTGCTCAACACGATCGACGGTGTCAGGGGAGTCGATCCGATCGTCGTCGACGTCGCCTCGAGTTACCGAATCAGGCCGCAGGACCGGTTCTTGCGCATTATCCTGCCTGCGGCCAGCCCGCAGATCGTGGCCGGAATGCGCAGCGCCTTGTCGATCGGTATCACCGTCATCATATTCAGCGAAATGATCGGATCGACTAACGGAATCGGATTCCAACTCCTTTCCGCGCAGCACAGCTTCGCAATCGCCGACATGTGGGCGGGCATAGTCCTGCTTGGCATTCTCGGCTATCTATTGAATCTGGCATTCCGAGGATTTGAGAGCTACCTGCTGCGGTGGCACCGCGGCATGCGGCAGCTGGCTGGGAGCTGACCATGACCAAGGCGGACGTCTTGACAAACTCTCGTATTCAGGCGAAGGCTCAACCACCGAATCCGATCCTTGAGATCAGCGATCTTACCAAGTCCTATCAGGTCGGCAATGCGCTCCGACCGGTACTCGGCGGCGTCAGCCTACAGGTCAATCGAGGCGAGTTCGTCTGTATCGTGGGCCCGTCCGGTGCCGGCAAGTCGACGCTCCTCCGCTGCATCGCCGGCCTGCTGGAGCCATCGAGCGGCTCTATTCTATTGGACCGGCAGCCAATCCATGAGCCGCCACCCAAATTGGCAGTAGTCTTTCAGGACTACAGTCGCTCACTGATGCCGTGGTTATCGGTCGCGAAAAACGTTGTCCTGCCTTTACGCTCCAGGGGTTACTCCAAGCGCGAGCAGATCAAGCGCGCGGACGAATCGCTGGCCGCCGTTGGACTAACCGAGGCCAGCTCCCAGTACCCGTGGCAGCTCTCCGGGGGCATGCAGCAGCGGGTCGCAATTGCGCGAGCGTTGGCCTACGAACCCGAGGCGCTGCTGATGGACGAGCCGTTCGCCTCCGTGGACGCCCAGACCCGGGCAGACCTGGAGGACCTAATACTCAGCGTGCGTACCGCCTTCGGTATGACCGTGCTGCTTGTGACACACGACATCGACGAGTCCGTATATCTGGCTGACCGCGTCGTCGTCATGGCGGGCTCGCCGACGGGGGTTCGCGAGGAGATCACTGTCGATCTGCCCAGTCCGCGTGACCAGGTCAGGACCAAGCTGTTGCCGCGCTTCTCGGAGCTTCGAGCCCACGTCCTGACGATGATCAGGGAAGACCGTGTGAACCGCGCAACGTGATGAGTACGGGATGGTGTCGATCCGGCATGCCGCGGCGTCGCAGATCCGTCCAGCGGTTCAGAGGGGACGATCGTGCTACAGCGAACACTGGGCATGCGTGGGCTCGTCGTTTCCGCAGAGGGACTGGGTTGCATTGGTCTAACCCAGGCCGGGATCTCGGTGGACGAGGCGAGCTCCTCCGCGACGATCAACCATGCTCTGGACGTCGGGATCACGCTGCTCGACACGGCCGATGCTTACGGCCCGCTACTCAATGAGCAGTTGATAGGCCGGGTGATCGCCAGCAGGCGGGACGAGGTCGTGGTCGCGACCAAGTTCGGCCTAGAGCTCGACGCCGACGGGCGGCGAACCGGGAAGCTGAACGGCCGCCCGGAGTACGTCCGCCGGGCGGTCGACGGGTCTTTGCAACGCCTGGGAATCGAGGTGATCGACGTCTATTACCAGCCCCGGGTAGATGCCGAGACCCCGATCGAGGAGACATTCGGTGCTCTTGCCGAGTTGGTCGAATGCGGCAAGGTGCGTCATCTGGGCCTTAGCGAGGCAGCGCCGGACACGATCCGGCGCGCCCATGCGGTCCATCCGGTCACTGTTCTGCAGACCGAATACTCGCTGTTCACTCGCGATGTCGAAATAGACGGCGTGCTCTCGACGATTCGCGAGCTGGGAATTGGCTTGGTCCCGTACGCGCCCCTCGGCCGCGGCTTGTTGTCCGGCCGGTTTCGCTCGGGGGCTGATCTCGCCTTCGACGACCGCCGGCGGCAGCTGCCCCGCTTCCGGGGCGACAACCTGGCCCAGAACCTCATTACGGTCGATCAGGTTCGAGCGATCGCGGAGGCCAAGGACATCACACCCAGCCAGCTTGCCCTTGCCTGGCTGATAGCTCAGGGCGAGGATGTCGTCCCGATCCCTGGTACACGGCGGATTTCGACGCTGGATGAGAACGTCGCCGCTGTTGGCATCACCCTCACGCCGGATGAACTCGCCGCCCTAGATATGGCCGCCCCGAGGGGAGTGGCGGTCGGCGAGCGCTATCCGCCGGCCTTGATGCGGGACGTGTATCGCTAGCTCGACAGGAATCCGGTCGGGCGGAACACTGGGACGGGACCGGCCTTCAACTCGACCGCCGAGCCCTAAGACAGCAGTGGTAGTTGCGGCCGCGTCAGCTGTGCGCGCAGCTCGGCGGCGCGGGCGCGGGCGCGCGCCGCGTTGTTCGACTTGATCTGCTCGTATCCCCTGATGATGTCGGGGAGTTGGGCGATCTCGAGGACGGTGCGGGCGTTGGAAGGCTTCAACGCCGTGAGGGCGTCTGACAGCATCTCTTCGTACCAGGTGATCAATTCGCGCTCTTCGCGGCGTCCGGCCTGCCGTCCGAACGGGTCCAAGGCGGTACCGCGTAAGCGGCGTCCGCCCCGTAGCACCCGGAAAGCCAGGTCGAACCACGGTCCAAGATGGATCTTGGTCTCGCGGCGGATCAGACGCGCTGCCGGTGGATGCAGGTTGTAGGAAACCTTGATCGGTGCCTCGAAGGTATCGGCGACTGATCTGCGCCATTGCTGATCGAGGAAGAGTCGGGCTACCTCGTATTCGTCTTTGTAGCTCATCAGCTTGTAGAGGTTGGCGGCGACTGCATCGACGATCTCGTCGTCGGGGATCGCGCGCTGGTGCGAGGCGGTGGCGACGGCCAAGACCGTGTCGAGGTATCGACCGGCCCAGGCCGCCGATTGGTAGCGGAGCAGCTCGCCGACCCGAACCTCCAGCAGTCGATCGGTTTCCTCTGAGAGGTCCGCCGCGTCGATGCGTGCGCCCAGCGTTGCGTGGGCGCGTTGCTGCCGGGCTGTTAGCAGTGAGCGTTGGTACGCTCGCTCGAGCTCGCTGTCGCGCACCTGGGGGTGCACCAGTGCCGAAACGCGGGCAGGGTCTTGCGACCACAGGCGGCCGTAGCGGAAGGCCAGCGTGTTCTGTTTGACGGCCACGCCGTTGAGGGAAATCGCAGCCTCGATGGAAGACGACGATACGGGCAGCAAACCCTGCTGGAAGGCAGCTCCAAGAGCGACCAGGTTCGTGAACATGTAGTCACCGAAGAGCTTCTCGGCGATGGTGCGGGCCGGGACTTCGAGTGCGCCTTCCGCCCTGGTGTAGCTGCGGATACTGGCAGCCATCGCCGACGTATCGCGAGTCTGCCAGACATCGCGGACCATCTCGCCGGTAGGGAATAGATCGGAGTTGATCACGACCGCCGTGCGTTCGATCGAGCACCGGTCGAGGTTCATCGGCGCTACGGCCGCGACCTCATCCAGCGCGAGGTACAGGTCCGCCCGGGCCTTACCCACCTTGTTCGCGAGTCCCGCCGGACGCCCGGCATCCTCATGACGGTCGATGCTTCCGAGTGCGGGCCAGGTCACCGACCTGTCCGGCAGCAGCACGAGGCTGGAGAGGACCGGCCCCCACTTCTGCGCCGCCCCGGTCTGGTCGTAGGAGATCACTCCCATTCCGTCCAGGGTCGCTGCGAAGGCCAGTACGGCATTGAGCGTCAGGACGCCGGTGCCGCCAACGCCCGGCATGTAGATGTGAAAGGCCTCGTTGCGCAGCGATCGGCGAGCAGGAGCGACGAGGTCGGCCGTATCGAGGTCTGGGGGGCTCAGCGAACGGTATCCGGTGCCCGGCCGGACGGTAACGGTCGCGAACGACGGGCAGTCACCTTCGAGGCAGGACTGATCTTGATTGCAGGACGATCCGTGCACCTGTGTCTTCGAGCCGAACTCGGTCGGGACCTTCTGCAGACTCATGCAGTTGCTCTTCGTCCCGCAGTCTCCGCAGTTCTCGCAGACCCGCTCATTGATCAGGATGTGCTCGGTGGGCGCCGCGAGCAGTCCTCGCTTGATCCGGCGACGTCGCTCGTTGGCGCAGGACTCGTCGTAGACCAGGACGGTGACGCCGTCGATCTGTTCTAGCTCACGCGATACCTTCACGATCTCGTCGTCGCGGCGTAACTCAACACCGCGTCCGAGTCGCTGGCGCCGGTACTGTCGGGGATCCTTGCTGCATATGACGATCCTGGCGACGCCCTCAGACTCCAGTCCTCGGGTCAACGCCGCGAGGCCGTGTTCGCCGGGTGCGGCTTGGGCGCCGGTGTTGGCGATAACGCCGTTCCACAACAACTTGAACGTGATCCGTGTCTTGGTAGCCACTGCCCAACGGACGTTGAGGTAGGACGAGTGATACATCGACCCGTCGCCGACGTGCTGGATGAGGTGCGTGCGATCGCTGAACGGCGCGAGTCCGATCCACGGCAAGCCCTCGCCGCCGAACTGCGTCATCGTGTCGATGTGGCGTTCGGTCTGCTCGATTACCTCGTTGAAGCAGTTGCAGCCGGGCGAGCCGAAGGCGATCTGTCCCGGCGCCAGGACAGTGCTCGTGCTGTGCGGGCATCCTGAGCAGAAGTTGGGTGTTCGCGGGGCGAATGTCGCGTAGCCTCGCGCGGCGACCGATGCCAATTCCTTCACTCGGCTCGTGGCGGTGGTGGGGAGTAGACCCGAGAGGCGGGGAGCCAGGACGGACGCGATGTAGTCGGCGTCCATCGCCCCTTCGATCGGGAACAGCGGCGCACCGAGTTCATCGGACTTGCCGACAACGCGAATGGGATCGCCCAGCGACTGCAGAGCCGCCCGCACTCCCGGCTCGATGACACCGCGCTTCTCCTCGATGACGATGACGTCGGAGAGTCCGGCGCAGAACGTTCGGAGGAGATCATCATCCAGGGGATAGATCAGGCCCAGAGTGAGGACGGCGAGCCCCGTGCCGGTGAGCTGGGTCGGGTCGAGTCCGAGGTCGAGCAGCGCCTGCCGAACGTCCGCCGCGCTCTTGCCGGCCGTGATGATCCCGACGCGGTCGCCGGCCCGCTTGCCCTCTATCCGGTTGAGGCCGTTCGTGCGGGCATAAGCCAGCACAGCCTCGTGTCGCTCACGGTAGAGGTGCCGTTCGTGTTCGACGTTCTTACCAGGATAAAAGGAAAAGTCGGTTCGCTTGACGAACGGTTGGCCGTCCACGGTTAGCGACGGCACTTCGATCACGACATCGTCAGGGTCGACGCTGACCGTCTCGCCCCCGTCGCACAGCGCTGCTGTCAACTTCAGCGCGACCCAGCAGCCGGAATATCGGGACATCGCCACCGCGTGCAAGCCCAGCGTGCGGAACTCGGCGACCGAGGACGGATAGAGAATCGGCATTCCGGCTGAGACGAAGGCGAAGTCCTGCTGAAACGGCATGGTGGACGACTTGGCTTCGTGGTCTTCGCCCGACAGCACGACTACCGCCCCGTTGCGGCTCGTGCCGGCGAAGTTGCCGTGCTTAAGGGCGTCTCCGGACCGATCGACGCCTGGACCCTTGCCGTACCAGAACCCATTGACTCCGACGTAGTCACTGTGGGGGTGTTCATCGAGCATCTGGGTGCCCATGAGAGCAGTGGCTGCCTGCTCCTCGTTGCCGGCCGGTAGGAACTTGATGTGCTGCTCGTCCAGCAGCCGACCCGCCTTCGCCAGCTGTAGGTCGTATCCGGCCAGCGGGCTGCCGGGATACCCGGTGATCAAGGTGCCCGTAGCCAAGCCTTGCGCGCGATCGCGTCGCGCCTGCTCGACCGGCAGTCGTACGAGCATCGCCATACCGGAGAAGAAGAAGGTACCGCGAGCCTCGGTCAGCCGGTCATCGATCTTGAGTCGCGCCGCTGGAGCGGGTACTGACTTACCGCTCATGCGCCGTCGACGTGGCTTTGGAGATCGATCGGCGCCTTCAGCACTTTGTACTCGACCATCACGTCCATCACAGTCTTCAACGCGTCGAGTGAGACGGGAGTCGGCACGTAGGTCGGAAGGATCATGGTGTCAAGCTGAGCGGACGTCACCTTGGCAACGCTCCCAGCAACGGATTTGAGCGTGGCCGGATTGGTCCCGAGGGCTGTGTTCGCGGCAGCAATTGAGGCGGCGAACTCTTTGATGACCTGCGGGTGGCTCGACGCATACGAAGCCGAGGCCAAGTACACGAGCATCGGGGCATTGGGGAAGACCTTGTTGAGAATGGGCGTCAGGTCCTTCAGCCCGTCGGCCTTACCTTGAGAGAGGAAAGGCTCGGAGATTGCTGCCCCGGCCACCGTGCCCGCCTTGACGGCAGCAGCCATCTGCGGGATGGGGAGTTCAACGTACTTGACCTTGCTCGAGTCTCCACCGGCTAGATCGATGGACTTTTCGGCGGCGAGCTGTGAGAAGCTTGCCAGCGCGTTGACGGCGATTGTCTTACCGGCGAGGTCTTGCACATTTGCGATGCCGGGTCCCACAACCAGCCCTGCGTTGTCCTTGGTGGGGTCTGGCGAGACGATCGGGCCCTGGGCGACTATCTCGAGCGGAATCTTCTGCGATACGGCTTTAATCGCCCCGACCGCGTCGGCCACGGTGAACTGGACTTGTCCGTTGAGCAGGAGCGGGATCGCTTGGGCGCCCGATGTCATGACCTGCGGCGTAGCGGAAAGGTGGTTTCTAGCGAACGTCCCGTTCTGGGCAGCCAAGTAGAACGACACACCAGACATGGTTGGGGCCGTCCCTACCTTGATGTCGGTCGTTGACCCGGACGTACCGGTCTTCTTCGAGCCAGAGCTGCTGGACGTGCATCCAGCGGCCAGCAGCGTGCAGCTGACGAGTCCGATGGCGACGACCCACGCGCGACGATCCATGACGCACCCCTTAGGCCTTTCGGTCACTTGCCATCCGGTCTGTACGGTCCGGCAAAGTTCCAAAGTTACCAGGTAACTTTGGCGTTACGATGGCGTATCTCGGAGCCTCTGTCAAGGGGGGTCCTCGGGGTCGCACTCAGGCCCGCCCACCCGGCGGGCCGCGGTCCTGGCTGCGGGGCATGGATGCGTCATGAAGACGAAGCGAAGTTAACAGGTAACCTTGACAATCGAACCATGGAGCGAAGATGCTCATCTGACTGGGTGACGCTCTTTGGTCTCGGCTCCGGTGGTCGAGCCAGATGACTCGAGAGGCAGCTGATATGCGACTGGCACGCTATGAGGACCAGCGAGGAACACGCGTAGGCGTCGTGCTGGAATCGGGAAGAATCGTTCCCACGCCATGGTCCGGGTTCGAGGAACTGTTCGCCGCGCCGGACCCGTACGCGGCGTTACAGGAGATTGACCTCGCCGAGGACAGAGCAGTACCGGCTGGTCGCCTGCTGGCGCCCATCGTCGATCGCGCACAGATCATCTCCACCGGAGCGAACTATGCGGACCACACCGACGAGGCGAAGGCTGAGATTCAGGTACATGAGCCGGTATTCTTTCCGTTCCTGTGGGGGGCAGTGATTGGCCCGAACGACGCGATCGTCATCCCGCGCGAGGATGCCCAGACGGACTACGAGGTCGAGTTCTGCGTAGTAATCGGCCGCACAGCGCGTCACCTCACGGAGGAAGATGCGATGGACCACGTGTTCGGCTATACGATCTTGAACGACGTCAGCGCACGCGACGTGATGGCCCGCGAGATCTTTCAGGTGATGCTGTGCAAGTCCATTGACACATTCGTGCCGATCGGACCGTACCTTGTCACCAAGGACGAGATTGCCGACCCGTATGCCCTGCGGATAGCGACCTACCTCAACGGGGAAATACGACAGGATGCGGTTACGGGGACGATGATTGCGCGGATCCCGCAGCTGCTGGTCTCGCTCACGCGAGACATCACCCTGCATCCAGGCGACGTAGTATCGACGGGCACGCCGGCCGGCGTGGGGTTTTTCCGGACTCCCCAAGAGTTCATGGCTCCCGGAGACGTGATCACCGCCGAGGTCGAGCACGTCGGACGCCTCACGAACCGCGTGGTAGCCGGCTGGTGATCTCGTGCAAACCCCTGACTTCTACGACCTCGCCGAACTCGAGCGCATCGGGACCGCACGGTGGACCAGCGGACTCCGAGCCTTCGTGCAGGGTGGTGCCGGCTACGGAAGCGGCGTACGCGCCAATCGGTTAGCCCAGGCGAAGTGGTCGCTGCGTGCGCGAGTGCTCGTCGATGTCAGCAGCGTCGACACGCGTACGACCGTGCTCGGTTGTCCTGTTGACCTACCGGTCATGATCGCGCCGTCCGGACTCCATACCTTGGTTCTCCCGGAAGGTGAGGTCGCGACGGCGCAAGGCGCGCGCGACGCGAACGCAATCATGGTCTTGAGCGCTGGGACCGGCCGCACCATCGAGGACGTGACAGCACCAGGCGGCAATGTCTGGTTCCAGCTGTACTGGGGCCAGGACCGTACTCGCGTCCGACGACTGATCGACCTGGCGGGCGAGCGTGGCTGTCGAGCCCTGTGTCTCACCGCCGACATGCCGGTACCACCGCTTCTCGGCCCTGAGATGCGAGACGGTATCGCGGGCGTCGCGCAGGCCAAACCGCAGTACCTCCCGCCACGGAGTGAGTACGCGTTGACCGGCGTTTGGGATCACGATCAGCGTCTTAGCTGGCGCGATCTCGCCTGGCTACGGGAGGTCACCGACCTGCCGATCGTCATCAAAGGAATCATGACCACCGAGGATGCTGTGATCGCGGCCGATTCCGGCGTCGACGGCATCGTCGTGTCCAACCACGGCGGCCGTGCACTCGACACGTCGATCGGCACGATGGACGTCCTACCTTCGATCACCGCAGCGCTTGATCAGCTCAACTCGGACATCGAGGTCTACGTGGACGGTGGATTTAGACACGGCAGCGAGGTGCTCGTGGCGCTCGCCCTGGGTGCCCGGGCGGTCCTGGTTGGCCGACCTGCGTTGTGGGCACTTGCGGTCGGAGGCGCGCACGGGGTGACGAGCCTGCTCACGTTGATCGGTCGCGAGCTGGCATCCACGATGGCGCGGGTCGGCGCAACTTCGGTCGCCGACATCGATGCGTCGCGAGTCTGCACCGCCAGCCTCTGAGCGGTCTTAGAGCAGGTACTCACACCACCGGGTTGCGCAGGCTGCCGAGCCTATCGATCTCTACGACTACCTCGTCTCCGGGCTGCAGAAAGTCGCCACGTGGTGCGCCCACGCCGGCCGGGGTCCCGGTCGCGATGACATCGCCCGGCTCCAAGGTCACCACTGCGCTGGCTTGAGCGATGAGATCCCAAATACCGCACACCATGTCCGAAGTGTTCGAGTCCTGCTTCACGACGCCGTTGACGCTGAGCCGGATCGAGAGGCATTGCGGATCGGCGATCATCCAGTCGGGAACGATGCCCGGTCCGATCGGGCAGAATGTGTCCTCGGCCTTGGCGCTGAACCAGTCGAACGCGAACGGCGGCGCGACGGCATCATGTCGCCCCAGACGGTCACGGGCCGAGATGTCGTTGACGATCGTGTATCCGGCAACATAGGAACGTGCGTCCTCGGGTGAGACGTTGCGGGCTCTGCGGCCGATGACGACGCCGAGTTCGGCTTCCCAATCGATCTGGCGAGTTGGCCGGACGGGAAGCCGAATCGCGTCGCCGGGTCCCGTGACGGTCGTCGTCGGCGGCTTGAGGAAGAAATAGGGGTTCCCGGATCCGTCGGGACGCTCGATGCCCATCTCTTCCAGATGCCCGTAGTAGTTGGCCCCCGTGCAGATGACCTTCTGCGGAAAGCGAAGGGGCGTCGTCAGCCGTGCATCCGCTACGGGGCTCGATCTCGACGGCGACCACGCCTGAAGCTCGGCAGAGAAGTCCGTCCACACGGTGACGACGTCAAGCAAGGAAGCCCGAGGAAGAAATTCGGGGGCCTCCTTGACGACGCCTTCCTCGAGCACACCAATCAGCGGCGTCTCATCGCTGTCGCGTCGGTAGCTGACGAGCATCCATCCTGGATCCAGCATCGGAGTTCCTTCAGCGAGACAAGAGGCTTGGAGACTAGTGAACAGTGTTGATTCCGTCGTCCATGGCGATGCCAAGTAGCTCCGCTAGTTCAGGGTCGGCCACGAGGCGACGTCGCTGGATATCCGTGATCTTGGCCTCAAGATCTGGATCGTCCTCGTCTGAAATGTCGAATGCATCAAACTTCGCCATATGCGGATGCACGATGAAGTCCGCCTCGCGGTGAGCCGGTTCGTACATGTACGTCTCCAAGGCCTCAAGATCGGCTAGTCCGAATACCGCGGAGTGTGTGTAGCCGTCGGCTGGGCTTCCGGAGTACTGGCCCACGACCGAAAAGGAGACCGTAGACGCCTGGCCCGTCCTTCGAAATGCTCGCATCGAAGCAGCGAAATCCTCTTCGGAGATCCCGTCTTTGAACCTGAAACGCAGTACGTGGGCGATCACGAGTGCCTCCGGTAAGCCTGGGAGCTCTTGGTCATCGAGTGAGTCGGGTGCGTTCCCGGGGGATCGAAACGCCGGTGACGGCGAAGGTGCCGCGCTCACCCAAGGTGCTCTCGAGTCGATCGAGCACGGTGTAGGACGCGCACGATGCTCGGAAGAGGCAGCGGGCGCACGAGCCGAGCAGAGTGATCGTGACGTGTCCGTCGGCGACCGACGTGATCTCGGCGTCGCCGGCGTCTACGTTCAGCAGCGGACGAATCGTGGAGTTGAGCAGACGCTGTACGTCCAAGCCTAATTCGAGATCAGACGGCAACATGGACATCCGCCGAATCCGGTCGGGCGGGCGACTCCGCGGGCAGGCTGAGGAGCTTGAGCATGTTGCCCCCGAACATCTTTAGGCGGTCCTCATCGGTGATCTCCGGATACCCGTAACCAGCCTGCAGGTCCTCGGGGATCTGGAAGTTCCAACAGGCTTCGAGCAGATCCTGCGGGTCAGGGCCGAGCGGAGCCTCACTGCCCCAGAGAATGCGATCGGAACCGACCCAGAACAGTGCCTTGCCGAGCCGTTCGGCCGTCAACCGCGGTGCGATCGTGATGAAATTGATCCACGTCGACATCGACAGGTAGATGTTCGGGTACCGGGCGGCGATCGTGATCGTTTCATCCTCGTACGGCACCCCGAGGTGGTGGATAATAAAGCGCATCTGCGGAAAATCGAGCGCGGCCTCGCCGACATCGTGGGCCTGGAGGCCGGTCAGCGGCTCGGGGCCGAGTGGATTTCCCTTGTGCACCTGAGCGATGTCGACGCCGTTCTCGAGCATGCGCTCGAAGATCGGATAGGCCAGGTTTCGGTCGTCCATCCGCCACGAGCGGCCGCGGGTGTGGCCGGTGTAGAACTTGATCGACCTGGCCCCGAGGTCTTGAATCTGATGGTCCACGTCGCGGATTGCGGTGTTCACCCCGCGCAGGACGGGATCGGTGCCACCACAGAAGATCACCCGCTCGGGGTACAGCTGGGCCAGCTCGTACTGCCGTTCGACCGCGTCCAGCCCATCCTTGTACATGTCGAACATCGGCACCGTCTGAACCATCGCGTAGTCGATCTCGGATCCCGGCCGGAACAGAATCTCACCGACGGTCTTCGCGCTCCACGCAGAGGCAAACTCGTCGTACGGGTAGTCGTCTCCCTTTACCTCCTTGAGCATCCGGTAGAAGAAGTTCTGGGTCACCCGCCCCTCGGGTTCGATGACGTTGTCGTCACGCAAATTGTGGACGTGGACGACGTTGTCGAACACGGGGGAGCCGTTGCGCATGAGGCACTCTCCGAGTGTGGCAGTACTCAGGTAACTTGGTAAATAATGTTCATACGGCAGTGGCGGGCGACTTGTCAACGGATCCGCCGCCCGACCGGTGACCGTGGTCTCGTGGGTAGCGGCCGGTACCTACCGGCCGGCGACGACCTTAGCCAGCACCGGCGCAAGGGCGGGGTCCGACATCCTGGCATTCCGCAGAGCGGGGATGTTCTGCAATCGTGCCGGAACAGCCTGATGGAACCTCGTCAGAGCAGCATTGAGCTCCGTGAGATTACGGCGCTCCAGAGCCGCGGCGATCGCAAGGCGATACTCGGAGGTCTCCTTCGCCCAGTTTCGCCAGAACTGCGCGGAGGTGCGTTTGTAGCTGTTCATCTCGAGCTGCACGATCAGCGTGACCATGAATCCGCAGAGGGCATCAAGCAATGGTTGGTGGGCGGCCCCGGCGAAGGCGATGATAAAGCCCGGCACGGCAGTCGCGACGTCTTCGAGGGTCACGCAATGCGCGGTCGCCTCGGCTGTTTCCTTCAGCCGCGCTATGTCCTCATCGGTCGCTCGGCTAACGGCCAGCTGGGCCGCGTAGTCGTTGAGCACGCTTTGAAGGCCGAGCAGATCGTCGAGCCCTACGTTCTCGAGCTGCATGAGCATCCCCATCGCGCTGGCGATGATGCGGCTCAAGTTCGGCGCGACGTACGCGCCGCTGCCCTGCCGGGCCTCGATCAGCCCCATCGAGCTCAGCGCACGCAATGCCTCGCGAATCGTCGGCGAACTGACGCCGAACTCGAGGCCCAGCTCACGCTCGGTGGGCAGCTTGGCGCCGAGCGGTAGCGCGCCGGTGACGATCTGAGCCCGGAGCTGCTCGATGATCTGGTCAGCGGCGGTCGCCCGGGCCAGCCCCCGCGTCGGCGACGGGACCGGTGCATCGGGCGGTGTCATGCGGCGTCCTGGCATGCGAGTCCTCACGATCAAATGGGCCGCGTCCTCTTGCCCGAGACTACCGGGCCAGCAGCGACGAGCAGCGGAGGATCGCCCTTGGATCCCAGTAACCAGGTTACCTGAAAACCTTGACAATTACCGATTGGACGAAAGATGCTCTCCTCACAACGAAGACACGCTCGTCCGGTCCCACGATCGGTCCGTGCCTGACTCGAAAGGCCACCGAATGCGACTGGGGCAGCGGGAGTCAGCGATGGCGCCGCCCGGCGGCTGGATACCCAGCCTGGCTGCGAGGACGCGCCGTGATCGGTGATCGGTCGAACACCACGACATCTCACGCCACGGATGCGGGGGTCGACGTCGCCATCGTCGGATCGGGCGTCGCCGGACTGTGTGCGGCCGTGGAGGCGGCCGAGGCCGGCGCCGACGTTGTCGTTCTCGAGCGCGACGTCACTATTGGCGGCGCATCTGTCATGAGTGGCGCGGCGTGCAACATAGTAGGCACTCCGCTCCAGCAGTCGCACGGTATCGAGGACGATGTCGACCTTGCCCTCGCCGATTGGATTCGGACCGGCGGCCCGACGGCGGACGTCGAGTGGGCGCGCCGCTATCTCGAGGGAAGCCGGGCTGATGTCTACGACTGGTGCGAGAGCTTCGGGATCAAGTGGACGACGTTGTCGCAACCAGAGGGCAATAGCGTGGCTCGGGTGCACACACCGGCCGGATGGGGCCGCGGAATCGTTGAAGCCCTCGCCGCCCGCGCCGAAGCGCTCGGCGTCCGGTTCGAAGTCGGCTTCGATGTCGAAGAGATAGTCGTGGGCGACGGTGTGGCGACGGGCGTGCGTGGCGCCGTCCTCGGTGAAGAGCGCAAACTCAACGCAGGGGCTGTCGTCGTGTGTGCGGGTGGGTTCGCTTCGAGTCGCGACTTGATACTCGAGCTCGCCCCGCAAATGCAAAAGCTTCCGAGACTGCTCCATGGTGGTGCACCGGGAGCTCTCGGCTACGGCTATCGCCTTCTACAGGACACGGGTGCACAGTTCGCGTGCCTCGACCACGTCTGGGTCTATCCGAACGGCACGCCGGATCCTGACGATGACACCGGGGTTCGTGGGTTGGGAGTTCGTGGTATCGGCGGCGACATCTGGCTCAACAGCGCCGGTCGACGATTCGTCGACGAAGGCAATCGAAACGGCGGGACGGGCACGCGGGCACTGCTGGAGCAACCAGGCCAGACCGCGTGGAGCGTCTTCAACGCGACTGAGCTACCTCACGTGCTGTTGCTCGGCAACGAGCGCTGGGGAACGCCTGCTGGGGGCGACCCGGCCGCGATGGACGAGTTCGTGCGTCGCTCGAAGTTCGTCTGGCGCGCGGATAGCCCCGCTGATCTGGCGGCGAGGGTCGGCCTTCCCGTCGACGCAGTGGAAGCAACGGTCAAGAACTTCAATGCGTCAGTCCTAGCTGGGGATCGCCGCGACCCGGAGCAGGATCGCTCGCTGGACGGTGTCTCGCCGCTCGCCGGCCCCGGCCTGGTCGCGATCCAGTTCTTTCCGATCACGGTGAAGACCTTCGGCGGTGTCCGTACGGACCTGACGTGCCGGGTGCTCGATCGGAACGGGACGATTATTTCGGGCCTGTTCGCTGCCGGCGAAGTAGCGGGAATGGCCGGCGGTTGCATCAACGGGCGCTTCGCGCTGGAAGGAACCATGTTCGGCCCCTGCCTCTACTCCGGACGGGTGGCCGGTGCCGCAGCGGTGCGTGGACTCAGATGACACACGAATGCGATCGCAAGAGCAGGATCCGTGTTTGTAGATTGCAACGCGGCTAGCTGAGAGGTGAGATGCACATGCCCGAGCCAGTGCGCCCTGAGCACCTTCTGCCGGATGATCAAAACTTTGCCCAAATGAACGGAGTCACGATACGCAAGGGCACGATGGGCGCCTTCTTGGCCAACCTCAGAATACTGAGCAGCCTGCCCAGCGATTCCCCGGAACGCGAAGCAATCATTGAGCAGCTTAAGGAGGGAATCCCAACGATGCGCGAGAACGGGTTGTTCGAACTGTTCGCCTTTCGCTCGCCCGAGGTCGCCGAGGCGATCGGTGTCGAGCCGTAGCTCCGCCTTCCATCCCGTCAGGCGTCGCGATTACAGCCAAGCTGGCAGGTCGGGGGTGTGATCGCCGAGCGTGGATCCGGCGATCCGGCCCGTCAACCACCCGACGAGGTTGTTTGCTGTCGCGCTGATGACCCTGTCGTTGTCGACGTCGTCAGGCCCGAGTCGCCAGTTATGGTGACGATCGGTCGGGCTGAGAATGACGGCTGGGCACTCCGGCTTCTGAGATAGGACAGGGACGACGTCGTCCAGGAGGGTGTCGACGATGCCGGACGGCAGGTCGGCGATTCGGGCGCCGGCGTCGAGGTCTATTGCGTGCAGCCATACCTCGCGGGTCCGCATCCAGGGGATCTCGGACGCCGGGATTTCGCGACCCATCGCACTGCGAACCGTGGTCTGCCAGGTGACTTCATCCAAAACGTCGAGGGCCTGGTCGAGTAGCTGTGCGGTGGAGACCGCGTCTGATCGCAACAGCGAAGCCGGCTGCCGGGCTGAGCGCTCTATCTCAGCGGCGCGTTGCTGCCGATCGGCGTACATCGGGGTTTCGACGCGAGTGCGCGCCCACAGCGCGAGCCGGGTAAGTGCATCAGCGTTTCGAGCAAGGTGACCGATCACGTGCGCTCGAGTCCAACCCGGAAGCCGGCTGGGGCCCCGCAGATCGATGTCGCTGAGTAGATCGAGTTGGGCGAGGAAGTGGGTAGTCCCTTGCCGCATCCATGGCACCGTGACCGCGAGGTCGTGGCGAGCGTTCACGTGGCCGCGCCAAGGCCCGCTTCGGCCGCGAGCCGACGGGCGATGTCGTCGCGCAGTGCCTTCTTGTCGATCTTGCCTACCTTGGTCGAGACGAGCTCGTCGACCAGCACAAGATGCTCGGGGAGTTTGAACCGCGCGACCCCCACTCGCTCCATCGATGTGCGGATTTCAGCCAGGCTCACCGCCGTACCCGCGCGAGGCACGACGTAGACGCAGACGCGTTCGCCGAGGACGGGATCCGGCATCGCGATCGCGGCGACCTGGCTGACGGCGGGGAGCTGGTAGACGAGGTTCTCGACCTCCTCGGCGGAGATCTTTTCCCCGCCCCGGTTGATCATGTCTTTGTCGCGGCCCTCGACGATCAGGTTGCCTTCAACGGTGCGGCGGCAGATGTCGCCCGACCGGAACCACCCGTCGGAAGTGAAGGAACGTGCGTTCTGTGCGGCTGCACGGTAGTACCCGCGTGGGGTGTACGGGCCGCGGGTGAGTAACGAGCCGGCCTGACCGTCGGCGACATCGCGGTCCTGTTCGTCGACGAGACGGACCTCGTCGTCCGGGCATAGCGGCCGCCCCTGGGTGGTGCAGATGACGTCATCGGAGTCGTCGAGGCGGGTGTAATTGAGCAATCCCTCGGCCATGCCGAAGACCTGCTGAAGCTGCGGGCCCAGCACCGGTCGCACTCTGCGGGCCAGTTCGTCAGCGATCCGCGCGCCGCCGACCTGTAACACCCGCAGGCTGCGCAGTTCATCCGAGCCGTGTTCGGTGGCGTGCTCGAGCCACCGCCCGGCGACAGCTGGCACAACGGCGGTGTGGGTGACGCCCAGCTCGGCGACAGTCGCGAACGCGCGCGCAGGCTCGGGCGAGCCGAGCATGACCACGGTCCCGCCGCTCAGCAGGGTGCCGAGAATCCCGGGGCAAGCCAACGGAAAGTTATGACCGGCGGGCAGGCTGACCAGATAGACAGTGTCGGCGCGGACTGCGGCGATGTCCGCGCTGGCCCGAGCGTTGTAGGCGTAGTCGTCGTGGGTCCGGGCGATGAGTTTCGGCTGGCCGGTGGTGCCGCCGGAGAGGAGGAACACGGCAACGTCGCGGCTGCCGGGTGGGGCGCTGTCCAGGACAGCCCTATCCGTGACGGGTTCGGTCGGTGCCGCGCACAGTGCGCGCAGGTCGACGCTTCCAGCAGCGATCTCCTGTCCCGCTACCAGGACGGCCCAGGAGCCGCCGTTGGCCCCGAGCACGTCGGTGGCGAGCTCGTGGGCGAGCACCTGGTGGTCGAAGCCGCGCATCACATCCGGCACGGCGATTGCTGCTGCTTCGGCGTGCACAGCCAGATAGCTCAGCTCCGAGCGCCGGTGCGCGGGCAGCGCCATGACCGGTACGACCCCGGCTCGCAGGCAGGCCAGGGTGAGCACGACGAACTCCCAGCCGTTGGGCAGTTGTATGACGATCCGATCGCCACGGGTCAGGCCCAGCTCGCGAAGGCGGATCGCGCAGGCGTCGGCGCGCTGCAGAAGTTGGCGGTAGCCCAGCCGCAGACCGGATTCGCTGTCCACCAGCGCTGTCGCTTCGGGCGTAGCGTCGGCGACCGGCCAGAGCAGTTGCCCGATGGGTGTTCCGGCCCAGTAGCCCGCGGCGACATAGCGGGCGGCGTCGGGAGCCGGCCAGGGCACGGTGTGTTCAGCGATCCGGGTGGGCATCGGTGACCTCCCGGGTGGTGATCACAGCATCGAGCGCGACCAGGCCGGCGGTGGTGAGCCGCAGCGGGTTCACCTCGACCTCGGCAATGCGAGGGTGCGTCGTGACCAGGCTGCCGAGGCTCGCGACGATGCGGCCGAGCTCCGCGCTCGGCAGGACGGGTCCTCCTCGCCAGCCATCCAGCAGCGCGCGGCCGGCCAGCTCACCCGGCATGGTGGCGGCATCCGAGTCGGACAGTGGGGCCAGCCGGACGCAGACGTCGGCGAGGGCTTCCGCGGTGGTTCCGCCCAGGCCGAGCAACACGATCGGTCCGAATACCGGGTCGCGGCGGGCGCCGACAACGAGGTCGACGCCCGACGGGGCCATGGCCTCGATCAGGAAGCGGGTGGCGCCGATGGCCTGCAGCGCGTCGAGGGCGGCGTCGAGATCCGCATCCGTGCGCACGTTCAGGTGCACCCCGCCGACCTCGGTCTTGTGCTGCACGGTGGCGTCGAGCAGCTTGACCGCCACTGATCCACCCAGCTCGTCCAGTGCTTCGTGGGCACTGGCCCGATCGGTGCAGACTCGGCGGGCGGTAGTGGCGATACCCAAACGGGTGAGCAGCTCTTTCGCGTCGTGCTCGTCGTAGGGCCTGCCATCGATTTCGACGTCGGCGACGGGGCGGACCGCGTCGTCGAGTGCGGCGCGGTGGCGGGCCCGGGCGTCGGCGAGCAGCGCTGCTGTGGCCGCGGCCACCCCGCGGGGATCAGTAGCCGCCGCGATACCGGCGGCCAGCAGCCCACGGCGAACCTCAGCGACCTCCCGGCCGGTCCCGCCGACGCCGAGGACCATCGGAACCCCCGTGATCAGGCCATCCTGCGCGGCCGCGACCAGGTCGACGGCGTCCGGTTCGTGCAGGGCGTAGCCGGCAATCACGTCGATGCTCGGATCGGCCGCGACGGCCGCAAGCACCTGCCCGAACTCCGGGCCGGGCCGGCCGGTGTCGACCGGATTGAGCTGGAAGGTGAGTGGCGGCAGCACCGCTGCCAGTGCGCTGCGGGTGGCCGGGCCCAGTTCGGGGACCTCGGCGCGGCGTCCCCGCAGATCATCCAGCAGCAGCAGACCCGGACCGGCCTGGGCGGTGACAACCCCGACACCGGGATCGGGTCCAGGCCCGGCCCGGCTGATCGCCAGCGCACCCACCGCGTCGACCAGCTCGCGCTCGTCATCGACCAGGACAGCGCCGGCCTGGGCCAGCGCGGCGCGGGTCGTGCGCCACGACGTGGCCAGCGCACCGGTGTGCGATGCGGCGAACGCACCGATGTCATTGCGACCGATGACCAGCGCCACCACCGGGGTCCGCGCGGTCAGCGCTCGCACCGCGCGAACCAGTCGGGGGCCATCGGCTACCGACTCGACGTGTAGTGCGACGGCAGTGGTCTGCGGGTCGGCCGCGAGGTAGTCGAGCACGTCGGGTGCGGTGACGTCTACCGCGTTGCCCAGACCTACAGCCAGGCTGAGCCCATGGCCCGCCTCGGTCAAGAGGAACGCCAGCGCGTGGTTCATGCCGCCACTGGCTGCGACGACCGCAACGCGACCGGCCGGTACCGCCGCAACGCCGGGTACGAAGCTGGCGCTCAGGCCGGCGGGCGGGGCCAGGAAGCCGCTGGTGTTCGGGCCCAGTAGCCGGATGTCGGTTCCGGCAACCACCGAGGCCAGTTCGCGCTGCAACACGATGCCCTCGCCACCTGCCTCGGCGAAGCCGCCACCACAGATGACCGCCGCCCGTGCACCTGCGGCGGCGGCATCCGCGAGGATGTGTGGGCACGCGGCGGCGGGAACGCAGATCATTGCGAGGTCCACGGGGCCGGCAGTCGCGGCGGCGCCCACCGACTCGTACATGCCGCTGTCGCGGGAGTTGACGAGTGCGAGATGCCCACCGCGGTCGGCGAAGCCACGCAGCGACCGCGCCAACGCCGCGCCGAGCTTGCCCGGGCTGCGAGAAGCGCCGATGACTGCGATGCCGCGGGGCGCGAACAGCGGCGCGAGACTCGAATGCTGCCTCGCCGGATCAGGGCCAGCCACGGTCCGGATCACGCTGGCACCGGCCCGGTGTGAAGTATTGCCGTCGGGGCGCCCACCAGGTCGGCGCGGCCCGACAGCACCGCGGTAACGGCGAGATCGGCGTCCAGCGCTGCCTCGACCAGCAGAGCGGGGACGCCGTGCTTCATCCGGGCCTGCTCGCACAGCAGGGTGCGGGTCAACGCCGTCCCGCCGTAGACCGCCACGACCGCCGGATCGTGGTCGACGATGTCGGCCAGCACGGTGAATGCCGCGGGAAGCCCCGCCTCCGTGTCAGGGGCCGCGAGCCGAGCGCCCCACGGTCCATCCGCGCGGGCCGAATCGGTAAGCGGCAGCACCGGTCCCGGTCCGGTGACGGCAACCGGTCCGTCCGCGCCGGTCTCGAGTTCGACCACCCGGCCCGGGGACGTCCAACCTCGATGGCTGAAGGGGGTCTGCAGCGGCTCAGCGCTGTACTCATTGGTCCAGCTGCGATGGATGGAATCGACGAATGTCGGCGCTCGCCGGGCCAGGCGCGTGTCACTAATGGCGCGGGTCAGGAAGTGGTAGCTGAACTGCCAGGGTTCGAAGTGGTCGTAGTAGCGGCCGAAGTGTTCCCACCAGGCCAAGCTCGGGCGGGCCGAGTTCTGGATCTTCGCCACCGAGGGCTGCGCGGCCTGCTCGTAGGCGGACAGGGCCGTCTCGAGGTCGCCGGGATGTGCCGCCAGCGCCTGGGACAGCGCTACCGCATCCTCCATCGCCATCTTGGTGCCGGAGCCAACCGAGAAATGAGCGGTGTGTGCGGCGTCGCCCAGCAGGACCACGGGCCGCGGGGTCACGGTGTGCCAGCGGCGGGTGCGCCGGGTTCGGAAGTTGCCCCATCGGGAGTTGTTGACCAGCAGCCGGTGCCCGTCGATCTGATCGGCGAAGAGTTTCTCCAGGTACTGCTTGGAGATCAGGTCGCTCGGTCCGGGTGGCTGCGCGACGTCGAATTCGTCCAGTCCGGCTCGCTGCCATGAGGGCTCGTCGGTTTCGACGATGAACGTGGAGATGTCGGCGCTGATCGGGTACCCGTGTACGGCGAACACTCCGTCGGGGCTGCGTTCGTGTACGAACGTCAATCCGTCGAACAGATAGTCGGTGCCGAACCAGATGAACTTCGCCGTGGCCGTATCGACCGTGGCGCCCAAGTCTGCGTCGAGCTGATCGCGGATGGTCGAGCTGGTGCCGTCGGCAGCCACGACGAGGTCGTAGCCGATCAGATCATCGAGTGCGACATCCCTGGAGAACTCGAGCTGTGCACCGACATCGCGGGCTCGTGCCTGCATGACGGCGAGCAACGTACGGCGGGCCACCGCGGCCATCCCGTTGCCACCGCAGCGGATACGTTCGCCCTTGAGCCGAACCTCGATCTCGTCCCAGTGCCGGCCGTGCTCGGTCAGTGCCTGTCGCAGGACGGGGTCCGCATCGTGGATGGCGGCTAGCGTCCTATCAGAGAAGACCACTCCGAACCCGAAGGTGTCATCGGCCCGGTTGCGTTCGAAGACAGTGACCTCGACGGTCGGGTCGGCGCGGCGGATCAGCGTGGCGAAGAACAGCCCGCCGGGTCCACCTCCGACGACGGCGACCCGCACCGTCAGCCTGCCTCGACCATGAGGTTGCGGCACTCGCCGACACCTTCGATCCGGGTCACCAGCTCCATGCCCTCGGTCAGGTAGCGCGGTGGTTTGCGGGCGTGGCCCACCCCGCCTGGGGTCCCGGTCGCGATCAGGTCACCGGGCGCCAGGGTGATCAGCTGCGAGATGTAGACGACCAGGGCGACCGGATCGAATACCAGATCAGCGGTGTCGGCCTTCTGCACCATGTCGCCATCGACCTCGCACGAAATCATTCCCGGTGCCTCGCCATCGACCACGAGCCACGGACCGACCGGCGTGCTGCGTTCGAACGTCTTGCCCTGCAGCCACTGCAAGGTGCGGTTCTGAAAGTCGCGGGCCGTCACGTCGTTGATCACCGTGTAGCCGGCGATGGCTGCCTGTGCCTGTTCCGGCGAGGCGTGACGCACGTGTGCGCCGATGACCACGCCGAGCTCGGCCTCCCAGTCGACCTCCACCGAGCCCGCCGGCAGCTCGACCGGGTCGTGGGCGCTCACGAGGGATCGGGCGAACTTGGCGAACAGCGTCGGATATTGAGGCAGCTCGCGGCCCATCTCCAGGATGTGCGAGCGGTAGTTCAATCCGACGCAGAAGACCTTTTCCGGGTTGCGGATCAGGGGCGCGTAGTTCAGATCAGCCGCATCGTGCCGTGGCCCGTTGGCGTGTGCGGCATCGGCCTTCCAGTTCGTGCGGTGGAGGAACTCGCCGAGGTCGCTGACGCCGAGTTCGATCGCCTCGTTGTCATCGACGCGGACGGCCTGGGTTCCGATGCTCGTACGGATCGTGGCCAGCTTCACTGCTCAACCGTCCTCGCGTGCGGTGCGGGCAAGACCGAGGGCCGCGAACACCGGCTCGTCGGAGAAGCGGAACGCGTCGACGCCACCCTCGGTTGAAAGCGAGACCGGCGCCCAGGACGGCACCGCGAATAGATCCCCTTGCCCTACCTCGTAGGTCTCATTGTCCACGCGCACTGTCGCAGCTCCGTCGAAGACTTGCCAGACTGCGGACCCGGCGACCCGGGTAACGGCCGTTCGGCAGCCTGGCTGTAGACGGTGCATTTCGCAGCGGATGGTCGACAGCGCGTCCTTGCCGGTCGCGGGGTTGGTAAACCGCACGACCGCATGTCCGGGTTCGAGGACGCCCGGGTATCCCTCGGCCTCCAACTCGACCTGAGCCCGTAGCGCGGCATCGGTGTGTTCCCAGCGATACGCCATGAGCGGGGATGCCTTCGGGGTGGGCGTGCCAACCGGAGCCAGCCCAGGGTGGCCCCACAGACGCTCGTTGCGGGAAACCGTGGGGGTTGCCCGCGTGGCCAGCTCATCCGGGCCGAGCTCGAAGAATCCGGCGTCGATCTGCCGCACGAGCGGGATGTCCAGCCCGTCGATCCAGGCCATCGGATGGTCGCTGGTGTTGTGGTGCTCGTGGAAGTGCATTCCGGGCGTGAGCAGCAGGTCACCGCGACGCATGGCGACCGGATCACCTTCGACGTTGGTCCAGACGCCTTCACCCTCGATGACAAACCGGAATGCGGTCTGCGTGTGCCGGTGCGACGGTGCCTCTTCCCGTGGGCCCAGGTATTGAATCGCGGCCCACAATGTCGGAGTCGCGTAGGCGGTTCCGGACAAGCCCGGATTGGACAAGGCGATCGCACGACGTTCCCCGCCTCGCCCGACCGGGACCAGCGCACCTGAGCGTTCGGCCAGCGGCAGCAGGGTCGACCACCTCCACAGCACGGGGAGCGCGTCCGAGTGCGGGGTGTTCGGCATCAGGCCCTCACGCTGGGTCCAGAGCGGCGCCAGGTGGGCGACCTCGAAAGCCGCATAGAGCTCGTCGAGCTCAGCCCGCTCGGCCGCCGCCGATCGGGCAGCCTCATCGGTCGCGGTCATGTCATCCTCCTTCTCCGGGGTTACCGCCGGCAACGGTGATCCCGCCAGGGCGAGGGCTAGACCGCGGCTTCGCGGCGCATTGCACCGAGGACGACTCGCGTTGTGTCTGGGCCGGCAAGCCCGTCGGGTCACCGGCCAAGTGACAGCAACGCGCTACGACAAACCTACAACATAAATCGGACGGCCGTCCAGAGTCCGACACATGTATGAGCCGAACGAGAACCTACGTACACCAAGTGAAACCGCAACATCGGTCCGGCGCTTTGGACTGCGTTCCTTGGCGAGGGCGCGCTGCACTACGAGCCCGCTGAGGGCCGGGGCGCGCGCGCCAGGGCGTCGGTGACCTAGTGTCCTGAGTCAGAAGTTCCTATCGCCACCTCCGGCGCCCAGCTGCACGCTGGC
>Ga0137412_10000619_pt1 | contig 25843 bp, 26 predicted proteins | sample CZODoug2_1_16fun_FD_122160 | JGI IMG/M metagenome (GOLD analysis project Ga0137412, IMG submission 122160) | Vadose zone soil fungal communities from Angelo Coast Range Reserve, California, USA - CZODoug2_1_16fungal (Hybrid Assembly) | ecosystem: Environmental > Terrestrial > Soil > Vadose zone... | reverse complement strand
CGACGTCCTTGGGCAGCTCGGACACCGTCTTGGCGATGACCCGAGCATGCTCCGCGGAGATACTGCCTTCAGCTTGCGCCGCCGCTACCACCGGCAACAACGGTGGCCGCGGCACTCCGGTCAACGACCGGCCCGGGCCTAGATCCACGGCGGCCTTGTGACGGGCCGTCGCCTCCCGCGGCGTCACCCGCAACACCTCCCGCAACAACGTCGGAGTGTCCCGAGCCATCAGCTCACCGGCTGCGCCGCGATGATCCAGTTCGGCGATTAGAGCGTGATCTACAACCGGCAACCGCCGACTCTGAGTTTCGAGGTCACGCAGCAGGGTGAGCAGTTCCTCGCGGGACAGCCGCGTTAGATCGAGTGCGATCAGCGCGTCGATCGTGGTGGAGAGTTGATCGAGAAGGGCAACCGCCGGTGTCGCGGCGCCCTCCGTATCCTCGAACATGTGTGCTAGTCTACCAACTCGAGCATAGCCGTGTCTAGCGAGATTCGCCTTATTTTATAAGAAGAATCGAGTCAAGTGGAGCGACCGCAAGCGTGCCGCAAGCCGAGCGCGCAACGGGACAGGGCAGCGAACTCCTCGTCGCTGCCGCCTTAAACCGGACCATAACGGGACCGCAGACAGCAGCGAGCAGAACAGTGGCCAAACTGGAGATCCGAGCTCGCTGCGGCGCCGCTCGAGCAGGTTGCCCGCCGCATCGTCGCCAGCATCGGATGGTCCCCAGGATGTTGAGGCGATACCGGGGCCGACCACTACCCGCGGCGCCGTCCCCCCCGATAAGAAGGGGGCAACTCCGAGCGGCATCGTCGAAAGTATCCTCGCGGTGACGCGTAATTGATCATTTCGCCTGAATTCATTACGGTTACCAGAATCAGACGGTGAGTGATATCGAAGCGTGCTGGGTATAACACCAGTATGGCGATACGAACGTACAACAGCCGGTCGACAGTCAGCATATTCAGCGTCGTACTAGTGGTATGGCTGGTCATCGGAGCGATCGCGGCCGGCCAGCGCCACTACTACGATTCGAGCGTCAAGACCTGCGCCAAGGCGGGCACAATCACCGTAACGATCCTTGCCGGGCCGCTGAACTACCTGGGTGTCAACCCCAAGATAAACTGCCACACCCCGCAGCCCAGCAAGTAAGATTTTCGGCGATCAAGAATTCGAGCACACGTCGATTCCTGCTGCTCAAGTCAGACCCGCGGCGGTACCAGGAATTGATCATTGCAAAATAGTCAGACCAACCATCAGCAACTATAAGCCGTCCATCGCACATCATGTACTACAGCCGTGCTGTACGTCTGGCCAGTCCCCGTGTTCCGCCCTGCAAACCGTTCGAGGAGAAGTCGGCGACGGGCACGTCTGAACCTCCGAGGGTGACGTGCCGGCCGACCGGACAGGTGCGGTTCACCCATGATCGAACGCGCCGCATCACGACGCCGATCTTGTCGACCAGCACGTGCATAAGAGGTTTCCCGGCCTGGCGACGGGCCAAACAGCGCTACGACGCGACCTCGGAGGACAGCCAGTCGGCATCGAGCTCGACCGGTGGCTGCGTAGGTATGCCCAAGGCATCCAACAGATCGCGGACCGTCTCGCTGAGCGAGTCCAGCACCACGCCGGGCTGATCTTGGCGCCACCGCTCTCGTGCGAGTTCGAGCAACGGATCGAAGGCATCCAAGTCTGCACCGAGAACGCCGCCGGCGTCGACGTGCAGCTCACCCGGCCCGTCCGCGATGCAACCCAGCAAGCCGCGCAACGCATCGGTTGCCGCGCCGCTCAGATCACCGACCAGCGTAAGCGTGGCCTGGCCCTCGCTCTGGTCGAACTCGATGTTGTAGCCCTGCACATCGACCGGCATCGCCAGCGGCGGGTGGTCGAAGAAGGTAGAAGACCGCACAGCAGCCCCTCTGATCGGTCCAAGACAACACACTCGGACCAGGACGGCTGTTGTTCAGCCAAGCATTGACGTTAACCCGAATGATGACCGGCCGCAAACCCTCGAGCGCTCGTTTCGGCCGTGTCGCGCGGGTGCGGCTCTGGCGTCCTGAGCACGACCTTGCCGGTGTCCTCGCGATCGGCGGTCCGCAGGATCAACGGCGGGTACACGGTGGCGAAACACCAATGCTGCCGCCCGAAGCCTCACGTTCGTCACACCCGCAGCCTTCCCGCGGAGGTCACTGGATCATGCGCGAAAAGGGCGCAACTACTCGGCGTCCCGCTGTGCCTCCTCCTCGTCGACACGCCACCGGAGCGGAAGCAGGTACCACGTCCAGGCGAACAGGCCCGCCAACAAGCCGGTGATGATCCAAGCTTCGATCGCGCCCGAGACGAAGTCGACGATGAGCAGCACCGCGCCGAGCATCGCCAGGGCAAGGAACACCAGGCCGGCGGCGGCCATCCGGCTGGTGAGCTTCACCAGTTCGTCCTTGAGCCGACGCCGGAAGACGACCCGGTGTACCGCGACGGGCGCGATGAACAGCGCCGCCGCGACGGCCGCGCAGAACAACGTCCCCACGTAGAGGCCGCGCTGGACCGAGCTCAGACTCACGAACCGCTGTTGGAAGGCGATGGTCAGCAGGAAGGCGAACAGGATCTGCACGCCGGTCTGGGCCACTCGCAGTTCCTGTAGCAGCTCGGCATAGTTGCGATCCAGCCGCGCGGCATCGCTCTCGTGACGGTCGTACCCGGGGCGCGCGTCCACGTCAGACCGCGCGCTCGGCGTCGTCTGAGAGCCGCTCACGCAACTGATCCAGGCTGCGGGAGATGAGCCGCGAGATCTGCATCTGCGATACCCCGATGATCGCCGCGATCTCGGTCTGCGTCTTGCCCGCGACGAACCGCAGCACCAGGATCTGCCGATCCCGTTCGGACAGTTCCTCGAGCGCCGGTCTGAGCTCATCGCGCAGCTCGACGCGCTCCAGATCGATGTCGTCCTCGGCGAGCCGGTCCTTGCGACTCTCGTCGCCGCCGTCGGTGAGCGCGTCGAGGGGCACGCCGGCATAGCCGCGCGCGACGTCGATCGCCTCGACGACCTGCATCACGTCGACGCCGATGTGCTCGGCGATTTCACGCACGGTAGGCCCACGCTGCAGTTGCTGGGTCAGCTCGGATCGGGCGCCAGCCAGCGTCGCCTGCAGTTCCTGGGCGCGCCGCGGGACGTGCAGCAGCCAGCCGGTGTCGCGGAAGTACCGCCGGATCTCGCCGAGGATCGTCGGCGTCGCGTAGGTGGAGAATTCCAATCCCCGATCGGGATCGAAGCGGTCGATCGACTTCAGCAAACCGATCGAGCCGACCTGGACGATGTCCTCGAACGGCACGCTGCGTCCGGCGAAACGCCGAGCCAGGTACCGGACGAGCGGAAGGTGCATCTCCGTGAGACGGTCGCGCAGGGGCGGACGCTGGGGACTGTCCTCGGGCAGGGCATGCAGCTGCGCCAGCAGCCGGCTCGCTTCCTCGCGCTGCGGGTCTCGAGACGACTCGTCGGCAGCAGTCACCGGAGCAGCGAGTCCCGTCGCTTGCTGAATCGGATCGCCAAGGTGCCCCCGCCCGAGGTCACGTGCATCTCGTCCGCGACCGCCGACAGCACGGTCCACGAGAATCCGGTGCGGTCCGGTATCGCGTCCGGACCGGTGGGGACGCTCACCACGACCTCGATGGACGGCATCGCGAGCTCGATGTGCGCGGTGAGCTGCCCGCCGGGTTGTCGCGCGTGCGGAAGTACCAGGGCGCACGATTCGTCGACGGCGATCTGCAGATCCTCGACCTCGTCGATGGTGAGGTCCGACTGCGCGGCCAGCGCCGTTACGAACGCCCGTAGCGCGGCGACGTAATTGCGGTCAGCCGGCAGCCGTACCTCGACCTCGTGGCTTTCCTCCGGCCAAGGATCGCCTGCACTCATCCCTATCCCTTCGCCCGGCGGTGCCTCGTCGATGCCAGTCTCTCGCGAATGCCGTGCGGCTCGTTGGACGCGGGTGCGCGATCCGGCGCGCCGACGTGCGCCATCTCGGCGGGCGGCGGAGCAGGCGGCGCAGTAGGTGCTGCGGGCGCTGCGGGCGCCATAGGCGGCGGGGCCGGTACGGCGCCGTCACGCGGCGCGGTCCGGTAGCCGCCGCGGGTCCGGCTCTCGGCCGCGGCGCGCTCGGACAGTCGCTTGTTCTCGGCCGCCAGCACCTTGCGTTCGCTGCGCAGTCGCAGGTAATGCGAGCCGCCGATCCGCATCATGGCCAGCCCGAACAGGCCGATTGCGGTCAGCGCGAGCCCGGCGACGACCAGCCAGCGCATGTCCACGTCCCACGACCATGTGAACGCGTGGACGGTGACCGTACCGGGGTTCTGGGCGACCAGCGCGATCGCTACCACCGCCGCAGCGACCAGCAGGATGAATCCGACGATGATCATGACGTGCCTCCTGAGCCAACCTCGGGCCGACCGGAACAGCCCGGCACTATGAGCCCTACCCGAAATCCCCACGAACCATGCGGGTAGGCACTCCGGCTCACAGAACCGGGCTTGCGTACGTTGTCGATGTGTGAGCCTGCCTCCGTTCGAGTCGGTGGTCGCCGAACACGGCGCGACCGTGCTGCGCGTGTGCCGCGCGGTGCTCCGCCCGGTCGACGCCGAGGACGCGTGGTCGGAGACGTTTCTGGCCGCATTGCGCGCCTATCCGCGGCTGCGTCCCGACTCGAACGTGCGGGGCTGGCTGATCACGATCGCCCACCGCAAGGCGATCGACAGCTACCGATCCCGGCAGCGCGCCCCGCTGCCGGTCGCCGAGCTTCCTCACGAACCGGTCGCACCCGACGTTCATCAGCTGCCTGACCCGGACCTCGAAGCGGCCGTGCGGGCGCTGCCCGACAAGCAACGCCAGGTCGTCGCGTACCGGTACCTGGCCGACCTGTCCTACGCGGACATCGCCGAGCTCGTCGGCGGCACCGAGACCGCGGCTCGACGCAGCGCCGCCGACGGCATCGCCACGCTTCGCCAGACCTACGTCCTGGAGGACCTCGAATGAACCCGCTCGCCGCTCTGCCCCACCCGGACGCCGCGACCCTCGACCGCCTGCACGCTCGCCTGGTCGACGCGGCGGCGGCCGACGACACTCTCGACATCGCCTACCGGATGCTGGACACCCCGCTCGGACCGCTTCTGCTCGCCGCGACCCCGGCCGGGCTGCTTCGGGTGGCGTACGAGTCCGAGGACCACGACACGGTTCTGACGTCGCTGGCCGAGCGGGTGAGCCCACGCGTCCTGCAGGCCCCGGGCCGGCTCGACGACGTCGCGCGCGAGATCGAGGACTACTTCGCCGGACGCCGGCCCACCTTCGACCTGCCGCTGGACCTGCAGCTCGCACACGGATTCCGCCGCGAGGTGCTGACCCACCTGCGCGACATCGCGTACGGCGCTACCGCGAGTTACTCCGCGGTGGCCGCCGCCGCCGGACGACCGACCGCGGTGCGGGCCGTCGGCACCGCGTGCGCGGTCAACCCCCTGCCCATCGTCATCCCGTGCCATCGCGTCGTGCGCAGCGACGGATCCATCGGGGCCTACCTCGGTGGCGTCGCGGCCAAGCAGACCCTCCTGGCACTCGAAGCCGCCTGACCTCACAGGACGGCGGCCGGCAACGTTCTCAAGGTATGAGCAGCTACGAATCCCCCATCGGCCGGTTGCATCTACAGGCATCGACCCAGGGCCTGACCTGGTGCCACGTGCGCCGACCGCCGGCGCCCGGCCCGACGACGCACCCTTGGATCGACCTCGCGATGCGCGAGCTGGACGAGTACTTCGGCGGTACACGCACCGAGTTCAGCGTCCCCGTCGATTTCGCGGGCGGCGACGTCGAGTCCCTCGACACGCGCATCCTGTCCACGCTCACCGAGACGGTGGCTCCCGGCCGGACCACGACCTACGGTGCGCTCGCCCGGTTGATCGGCGACGTCGACGCCCAGCGGGTCGGCGCTGCCCTGGCCGCGAATCCCGTGCTGATCGTCGTCCCGTGCCACCGGGTCGTCGGCGCGAACGGCAAGTTGACGGGGTATGCAGCCGGGCTGCGCAACAAGCAGCACCTGCTGGATCTCGAGGCCGGCCAGCCGAGCCTGGCCATCGCGTGAGTACCTGGGCTGAACGCGTGGCCGCGGCCGACTGGGACGAGATCGCCCGCGATCTGGACGGCTCCGGCGGCGCGCTCACTCCGCAACTGCTCACGCCGACCGAGGCGAGGGGCATCGCCGGCCTGTACGGCCAAGACGCGCGGTTCCGCTCCACGATCGATATGGCTCGGCACCGGTTCGGCGAAGGCCAGTACCGCTACTTCGACCGGCCGTATCCCGAACCCGTCGAGCGGCTCAAGCAAGCGCTCTACCCGCGGCTGCTGCCGATCGCCCGCGACTGGTACGGCAAGCTCGGCCGGCCCACGCCGTGGCCGGACACCCTCAACGAGTGGCTCGCCATGTGTCACGACGCCGGGCAGACGAGGTCCACAGCCATCCTGCTGAAGTACACGGCCGGCGACTGGAACGCGCTGCACCGCGACCTGTACGGAGACCTGGTCTTCCCGCTGCAGGTCGTCGTCAACCTCAGCCACCCGGGCGTTGACCACGAGGGGGGCGAATTCCTGCTCGTCGAGCAACGCCCTCGGGCCCAGTCACGCGGGCACGCGCGACTCATCCCGCACGGGCACGGCCTGGTATTCACGACGCGCGACCGGCCCGTCGCCGGCGCGCGGGGGTGGTCAGCCGCCCCGGTGCGCCACGGCGTATCGACGATCCGATCCGGCGAGCGATTCACCCTCGGCCTCGTGTTCCACGACGCGGCGTGAGGTGCGGACGAAGCTCACCTCGATACGCAGTCCACCTGTAGGACGCGGCGTAGCGCTGAGCGTGGCCCCGTGGGCGTCGGCAATGGCTTGCACGATCGACAGGCCGAGGCCGGCGCTGTTGCCGACACGGTCGCGGCCGAGTCGCTGGAACGGCAGGAGCAACCGGTCGATGTCCGATGCCGGTACGTCCGGCCCGGTGTTGGCAACCACCAGCACGGACCGGCCGCTCCGCTCATCGGTCGTGATCTCGAGCCGGCCGTCCTCCACGTTGTGGCGCAGGGCGTTGTCGACGAGATTGCTGACGAGGCGCTCGATCAGCCGGGGATCTCCGGTGGTCGACGCCGGTGAGAGCGCGCGACGGACGGTCAGGCCGAACGACATCGCCTCGGCTCGCCGATCCGCGACCACCCGCTCCGCGATCTGAGCGAGGTCCACCTGCTCCGCCCCGCTCGGTCCGGCCTGGCCGCGCGCGAGCACGAGCAGGGCGTCGATGAGCCGCTCCTGCTGGACACCCGCGACCAGCACCCGCTCGTGGGCGACCCGCAACGTATCGGCGTCGGCATCAGGATCGGCCAGCGCGACCTGCGCGAGCGCGCGCTGCCGGGTGAGCGGCGTGCGCAGCTCGTGGGAGGCGTTGGCGGCGAATTGCCGCTGCGCCTGGAACGCCGCGTCCAGCCGGGTGAGCAGGGCATTGAAGGTGCCGCCGAGCTCCTTGAGCTCGTCGTCAGGCCCCCGTAGGGCGAGCCGTTCGTGCAGGTTGGTGGCGGAGATGTCCCGCACCGATGCGGTGATCGCCCGCAACGGGCGCAGCACCCGGCCGGCGATCATCCAGCCCAGTGCGATCGACACGACCGCCATGATCGCCAGCGCGATGCCCGACGAGAGCAGGAGCTGGCGCATCTGGGCCGCGTGTTGCTGAGCCGCCAAGTGGGTGGCCTGCTCCGGGGTGATGTCCGGAAGAGGCGCACCGGGCGTGCCCACGCCCTGCGTCGAGATCTGCGGGCGCGCGCCCGCCGAGGGGTGCGATCCGATGATCACGCCGCTGCCGCCGTCGTTCGTCTTGAAGACTCCCACGTCCGTCGTGCGTGCTACGAGCACGTAGGTGATGGCCAGCAGTGCGGCGCCTGAGACCAGGAACAGCGCGCCGTAGACGAGCGTGAGGCGCAGCCGTACGGTGCGGCGCGGCAAGTGCGGGCGGACGGCGAGCGCGGTGAGCCGGTGTACCGGGCGCATGGCGTCTCCTCAGATCCGGTAGCCGGATTTGGCCACGGTGTCGATGAGCGGCGGATCGCCGAGCTTGGTTCGCAGCCGGCTGACGGTGATCTTGATGGCGTTCGTGAACGGGTCGGCGTGCTCGTCCCAAACCCGTTCGAGCAGTTCCTCGGCAGAGACGGCGCGTCCCGATGCCACGAGCAGCAGTTCGAGCACGCCGAACTCCTTCGGCGCCAGGTCGAGCGGCCGCTCGCCCCGCCAAGCGCGACGCTGCCCGGTGTCGACGCGGACGTCGCCGTGGCACAGCACCGGAGGCATCGCCGGCTGAGCCCGGCGCACTAACGCACCGACGCGGGCGACGAGCACCGGGAAGTCGAACGGCTTGGGCAAGTAGTCGTCGGCGCCAAGGGCGAGCCCGCCGACCAGGTCGTCCATCGTGGCCGCGGCGGTCAGCATGAGCACCCGGCTGCGGCGTCCGGAAGCGATGAGACCCGCGCACACCTCGTCGCCGGGCAATCCGGGCAGGTCGCGGTCCAGCACGACCACGTCGTAGTCGTTCAGCAGCGCCCGATCGAGGCCGGACGGACCGTCGAACGCGACGTCGACAGCGAACTGCTGACGGCGCAATCCGGCCGCGACCGTCTCGGCCAGCTCCGCGTCGTCCTCGATCACCAGCACCCGCACGATCACAGGATGCCCGGCCAGGTGGTTTCGGCGCGGTATCGCGCTTAAGAGTGCGCTGTTGATACGCACCCGAAACCGGCGGCCTCCTACAACGAACGACAACGACAGGACACGACGGAGGACGTTATGACGCGATTTCGATTGACGCTGGCGGCGTTGCTGGGCGGTGCCGTGCTCGCCGCGGGCTGCTCGTCCGGATCGGGCGGGCCGGGCGTGGCGAGCGTGAGCTCGGCGACGCCGAGCGGCACGTCCTCCCCCACCGGCTCGGTGAAGGATCGGGCGCTGGCCTACTCGCAGTGCATGCGCTCGCACGGGATCACGGAGTTCCCCGACCCGAACAGCGACGGGCAGATCCAGCTCGAAGCGCATCCGGGCAGCAATCTCGACCCGAACTCGGCGCGGTTCAAGGCCGCCCTGCAGGCGTGCAAGTCTCTGGAGCCCACGGCCGCCCCGGAGGACCAGGCCAAGCAGCACGCCGCCGCCTTGAAGTACTCGCAGTGCATGCGCGACCACGGCATCAAGGACTTCCCCGACCCGAACCCGCAGGGCGGTATCCAGATCTCCGCCGCTCCCGGCAGTGACCTCATGCCCGACTCGCCGCTGTTCAAGGCCGCGGACAAGGCTTGCGCCAGCCTGCGCGGCGACAAGGGCGGCCCCGGCCCAAGCATGCACACCGGAGGCAAGTCGTGACCGCAGTGATCGAGCCACTCTGGGAGGAGCGTCCCCGCCATCGCCGGCGCCGCTGGCTGCTCGCCACCGTGGCTGTCCTGGCCGTCGCCGGCGTCGCTTTCGCACTCACGCACCCGTTCCGCCGGGCCAGCTCGCCCACGTCCGGCAACACCGACAATGCGGCCGCCACGTCACTGGCGACCGTCTCGCGACGCTCGCTGGCGGCCCAGACCCAGCTCGACGGGACGTTGGGATACGCCGGCAGCTACACGGTGGCCGCGCAGGGCCGCGGCATCGTGACCGCGCTGCCCGACGTCGGCCAGGTGATCAAACAGGGCGGGGTCCTGTACCGGATGGACGGCAGGCCGATCGTGCTGCTGTACGGCTCGACGCCGGCCTACCGTCCACTCGCGGAGGGTGCTGCCGCGTCGGACGTGACCGGTGCCGACGTGCGGCAGCTCAACGCCGCCCTCGTCGCCCTCGGCTACGCCAGCCGCGACGATCTCGATCCGTCCTCGGACGAGTTCAGCTGGGCCACCAAGGCGGCGGTGAAGAAGCTGCAGGCCGCCCTCGGCGTGGACGAGACGGGCACGCTCGCTCTCGGCGACATCGTGTTCGAGCCGACCGCCCTACGGGTCACCGAGCTCTCGGCATCGCTCGGCGCTCCGGCCGGTGGCGCGGTCCTGAAGGCGACCTCGACCAAGCGACACGTCAGCATCAACCTCGACGCCAACCTGCAGTCGGTGGTCAAGGCCGGAGACGCCGTCACGATCACCTTGCCGGACGGACGCACCACGCCGGGACGGGTGGCCTCGGTGGGCACCGTCGCGACGAAGGCCGCCCAGGCCAGCGCGGACTCCTCCCCCACCATCGACGTCGACGTCGCCCTGACCGACGCCAAGGCCACCGGCACGCTGGACCAGGCCCCGGTACAGGTGGCGATCACCACCGACACCGCGAAGAACGCGCTGGTCGTTCCGGTGACCGCGTTGGTCGCACTAGCCGGCGGCGGTTACGCCGTCGAGGTCGCGGGCAGCGACGGTGCTCGGCACCTGGTGGCCGTGTCGCTCGGGCTCTTCGACGACTCGCACGGCCTGGTGCAGATCACCGGGACGGGGCTGTCCGCCGGACAGCGAGTGGTGGTGCCGTCATCATGACCGTGCTGGAGATCGAGAACGTGACGAAGACCTACCCGAGCCAGCCGCCCGTTACCGCGCTGCGCGACGTGAGCTTCACGATCGATGCCGGTGAGCTGGTCGCGATCGTCGGACCGTCCGGATCGGGCAAGACCACCCTGTTGCACGTACTCGGCACGTTGGACCGTCCGAGCGAAGGTCGGGTGCTGGTGACCGGCCTGGACGTGGCCCGGCTGCCGGACCGCCGCCTCTCGGCCCTTCGCGCCACACGCATCGGGTTCGTGTTCCAGCAGTTCTTCCTGGCCGAGCACTCCACGGCGCTGGACAACGTCGCCGACGGGCTACTGTACGCCGGCGTACGGGTCGGCAAGCGACGCCGCCGTGCACTCGAAGCGCTGCACCAGGTCGGACTCGGGCACCGGGCCGCCGCGCGCCCGACCCAGCTGTCCGGCGGCGAGCGGCAGCGGGTCGCCATCGCCCGAGCGCTCGTCGGCCGGCCGGCGATCGTCCTGGCCGACGAGCCGACGGGCAACCTCGACAGCGCCACCGGGCACGCGATCATGACGCTGCTCGAGGAACTCAACGCCGGCGGGGCCACGATTCTCGTGATCACGCACGACCGGCAGATCGCCGCCCGGCTCCCCCGTCGGATCGAGATGCTCGACGGACGCGTGGTGGCGGACAGCGCCGCTTCCCTCGCCGGGAGCCCGGCATGAGCGCGCCTCCGCCGGTGCGTCGGCTGCGGTTGAGCGACCTGAGCCGGGTGGCCAGCGTCGGGGTCCGCACGCGCAAGCTCCGGGCCGGACTCTCGGCGCTCGGCATCGCCATCGGAGTGGCCGCGATCGTGGCGGTGTTGGGGCTGTCGTCGTCGTCGCAGGCGGGCCTGCTCGCCGAGATCGACCGGCTCGGCACCAACCTGCTCACGGTCACCAATGGCCAGACCATCCTCGGGGACACCGCCGAACTGCCGGTAGCCGCACCCGCCATGATCGCCCGCATCGGCCCGGTCACCGAGACCCAGTACACCGGATCGACGAGCGCAAAGGCCTACCGCAGCTCGCTCATCCCCGGCATCAACACCAACGCGATCACCGTTCAGGCCGCCAGTCTGGGGTTGCTGCCGACCATCGCGACGAGCGTCGCCGAGGGTCGCTACCTCAACGCCGCCACCGCCACCGAACCGGTTGCCGTGCTCGGCGCCGTCGCCGCCGAGCGGCTCGGCATCGACCGCATCTACCCGGGTGAGCGGATCTGGGTGGGCAAGCAGTGGTTCTATCTCGCCGGCATCCTCAACCCGGCCGTGCTCGCGCCCGAGATCGACACCGCCGTTCTCGTGGGCTTCCCGGCCGCGAAGACGTACCTCGCCTCCGACGGCCACCCGTCCACCATCTACGTACGCGCGGGTACGGACCAGGTGGACGCCGTGCACGCCGTCCTCGGCGCGACCGCCAATCCCTCGGCGCCCGGCGACGTGAACGTGAGCCAACCGTCGGCCGCCCTCGTGGCCCGCGCCAAGGCGAAGAGCGCGCTCAACGGCCTCTTCCTCGGGCTCGGCGCCGTGTCGCTGCTCGTGGGTGCCGTTGGCGTCGCCAACATCATGGTGATCTCGGTGCTCGAACGTCGGTCCGAGATCGGCCTGCGCCGGGCCCTGGGCGCGACGAAAGGCCACGTGCGGTTGCAGTTCCTGGCCGAAGCCGTGCTGCTGGCGCTCCTCGGCGGTGCGATCGGCGTCGGCCTCGGGGCCCTGTCGACAGCCGTGTACGCCAGCGCCAAGCACTGGGCGATCGTCATCCCGGCTCCGGCCTGGGCCGGTGGGCTCGGTGCGGCATTGGTCATCGGGGCCATCGCCGGCCTGCTGCCCGCGCTGCGCGCCGCCCGCATGTCGCCGACGGAGGCGCTATGGACGGTGTAGAGCACGCCGCAACGCCCCGCGCAGGAAGATCGCAGGGCCGACGTGATCTTCCTGCGCGGGCTGCGCTATCGCGAGACATGCGCAGGAAGATCACCACCGCAGATCGTCCAGGGGAATCCGGCGGAACGTGATCGTGTCGGTCGAGGTCATCCGCCCGGTCTCGTAGAGCAGGCCGACGACGTCCCGGTCGAGCGGGACGAGATCCGAGTAGGCGGCCGGCCAACCGGAGATCGGGAACGGGTCGGTCCAGGTGCGACCCTGGTCGGGGCTGACCCGGATGGTCATCGCGGCCCGCGCCGCCGGGTCGGCCGGTCCCGAGTAGAGCAGCGGGCCTTTGGGTACTTGCAGCACGCTGCCCTCGACCACAGGCCCAGCGATGGTGTCCTGTGGAGCGTAGGACGCGTCCAGGCTCGTGCCGCCGTCGCTGGAATACGCGTCGGTACGGTTGCCCGGGGCGGTGCCGTTGTGCTCGCGGGCGTTGAAGTAGAGCCGGCCGTCGGTGAGCTGGGTCGCGGTCGTCTCGTTGACATTCAGGTAGCCGTCGGGGTTGTCGTCGGCGAATCCGATGTGCCAGGTAGCGCCGTGGTCGTCGCTGTAGATGTCGTGGCCGCCGTAGTACTTCGATTCCGAGCCGAGGTCGGTCGAGCCCGGCGGCGGGGCGATCGAGTGGTTCGCCGGCACGACGATGCGACCGGCGTGAGCACCGATGGTCAGCACGGTCGCGTGGCCGGGTCCGGTCGCGTACCACCGCCAATCGGGCTGCTTCGTCGAAGCGGTGATCTCGCGCAGATCGCTGAACGTCGCCCCGTTGTCGGAGCTGGTCTGTACGAATACCCGGCGCGACTGCTCGGGTGTCACCTTGCCCTGGAGGATCTGCGCCTCGGTGACCGTGCCGGCGTTGTAGGACGTAACGAGCACGATCTGCTTGGTGGCCGGTTCGAGGACGGGCGCCGGGTTGCCCCGCGTATCGCCCGCGCCCCGGGCGACGACCTGCAAAGGCGTCCAGGTGCAGCCGCCGTCGGACGAGCGGCGGAGCACGACATCGATGTTGCCGGAGTCCGCGGTGCCGGCATGGCGCCCTTCGGCGAAGGCGAGCACCGAGCCGTCCGCGGCCGTGATCACCGCCGGGATGCGGAAGCTGCCGTACCCGTCCGCTCCCGCGGTGTACGGCACCGATTCCGTACACCGGGGTACGGACGGGGCGGAGCCGTTGGCCGCTGCCGCGGTCACGGCGGCCGCCACGCAGACGACGCCGATCCCGCCGGCGATGAGAATTCTTCGCATCAGCGGATCTCCCCCGGCTTCGGCGCGAGCCTGTCCCAGAAGGCGCAGTTGTGCTGCGCCGCCAGCTGTTCGGTCGTGACGAGCTCGCTGTCGCCGGCCGGCTGGAGCGACAACACCTCGCCGTGGCCGGACTTGTCGTAGCGCGGCCACGGAGGCGTTCCGTACGCCACCGGATTGCCGTCCCGGGCGAACTGGGTGACCGAGGCGAGTTCCTCGTTCTGCAGGGCCTGCTGGTTCGCGTCCAAAGCTGGGCTGCTCGGCGTCAGGTACCAGGCGCGCACGTGCTGCGCACCCGGAGCCGAGCCCGACGCGTCGGCGGCAACGTAGGGCGGGATGTCGTTGTCGTCGATCTCGTAGACATACACCGGCATCCACCTCGCGACCTCGGCGTTGACGCGCAGCGATGCGCACACGGTGTTGGAGTCGGCGGACACCGTGCGGAACGCGATCGCCGGGGAACCGAAGCGACTCAACGGATATCTCGCCAGCACCTGGTTCGCGTACTTGCCGTACTGCGTGTCGACCAGATCGCTGTACTGCTCGGCCGTGGTCACATCGCCGACCAGGTTCTCGTCCCGGCCGCTGCCCGCGATCACGGGCACTCGATTGACCTCGCCGGTCCGCAGCGCCTGGCGCAGCGACTGCGTGAGCGTCGTCCCGTTGATCGTCGGCCCGACCGTGCCCGTCCCGCCGAACTGGTAGCCGTAGGGCACCCCGGTCTCGGCCTGCGCGACCGTCAACGACCGCAGGCATTCCGCGACCTGGCTGGCATCCGTGCAGCCGACGCTCTGCGCGTAGTCGGCGCCCGCGGCGTTGGCCTCGGCCTGGCTCGGCAGGTCGGACTTGCAGTCCTGGGTCTCCAGGTTGGTCGGGCTGCCCAGCAGCGTGTTGTACTCGCCGCCCTCGCTGATCGCCCGCTGGAACAAGCCCTTGGCCGTGGGCGACGCGATCGCGTCGCAGACGCTTGATGCACCGGCGGACTCGCCGAAGATGGTGACGTTGTGCGGGTCGCCCCCGAACTGTTCGATGTTGTCGCGCACCCAACGCAATGCCGCCTGCTGGTCCTGAAGTCCCCAGTCCCCCGCGTGCTCGCCCAGGCCGGCGTTGGCGAGGAAGCCGAAGATGCCGAGCCGGTAGTTCATGGACACGACCACCGCGTGCCCGGTGTTGGCGAGCAGCGTGTAGTCGCCGCGTCCGGACAGGCTGACGAACCCGCCACCGTGGAAGTGCACGAGCACCGGCAGGTTCGCCGCCCCGTCGTTCGGACGGGTCACGTCCAGGACCAGGCAGTCCTCGCTGCCGGACGCGGTACCCCAGTAGGACTGCGCGCACTGGTTGCCGAACGCGGTGGCGGACCGGGTCTCCGTCCAGGGCGACGGCGGCTGCGGCGACGCCCAGCGCAGGGCACCCACCGGCGGGGCCGCGTACGGGATGCCCAGCCACTCAAGGGCATTCTTGGCGACGATGCCACACACTGGGCCGTTGGTCGTCGGCCTCGTGGTGTCGGGCGCGCAGGCCACGGCCGCGGCCGCGGCCGGGCTATCGGACTGCGACGGGCCGGCCGCGGCAGCGGTGACGGCCGCCGCCGCACACACGAGTACCGCGGCACCGACGATCAGCGTCTTCCGCATCACGACTCCCCGTGCAGCTTGTCGAACGGCAGCCGCAGCACCTCACCGGCGTGCGGGGCGGCGTTGCGTGCGAGGACGGCGTCGAGCTCGGCGGTGGACAGCGCCCGCGAGTACATGCGCACCTCGTCGAGCGTCCCGTCGAAGTGGAACGCGCCGTCGAGCCGCTCGCCGATCTGGATCTGGAACGAGACGGTCTGGCTGACCGATCCGGCGACGTCCGGTCCGGACGCGACCAGCGCGCCGTCGACGTACATCAGCAACTGCCCACCCGTGCGTTCCAACGCGACGTGGTGCCAGGCCTGGTCCGCGTACGCGTTGGTGGACGAGATCGACTTCGTCCCGGCCGGGGTGGTCATCATGGCGATCAGCCGGTGGTTGGCCGGCTCGCCGCGCAGCCACGCCTGCGGCGCGGTGGTGCCCATGCCGCCCAGCCACAGCAGCACCTGGTTGCCGGTGCTCGCGCCGTAGCGGAACCACGCCGTCCAGGTGAAGTCGCCGGCGCCGGGCGGCTGGGCCGGGTTCCACGGCACGCGGACGTAGTCGTCGACGCCGTCCAGCTCCAGCCCGCCACCGAAGTGGCCCGTCGTCACCGAGGCACCGCCGAGCACGTGGGCGTCCGCGTGGTGCGAGGCGTCGGGGGTCGTCGGGCCGGCCGAGTTGTGCCAGCCGAGGTAGGCCTCGTCGAAGCGGGCGAAGCGGATCTCGTCATAGGGGCCGGCCGCGCCGCCCTCGTAGAGCAAGCCGATCTCGGCATCCGATTGCGACGGACCGCTGATCTGCACCAGGTCGGAGTAGGCCGCCCAGTCCGACGCGATGCGCGTGCCCTGGTCGGCGTTCTCCCAGGAACGACCACCGTTGTAGGAGGATCGGATCATCATGGAGCGCCGCTGGTCGGTGTCCGACGGCGAGGAGAACAGCAGGCGATCAGGCGAGCCTCGGCGTTGCAGCCGCAGCACGGATCCCTGCACCATCGGCGTGACGAGATCCGGGATGGTGGTGAACGGCGTGCTGAACGTCTGCCCGCCGTCGCGGCTGATCGCGTAGTCGCGGTTGCCGATATCGGTGCCGCTCTGCTCGCGCCCGGCCACGTAGAGCGTCCCGTCGGCGAGTTCGGTGACGCTGACCTCCGACGGCTTCTGCGTGAACGTGCCACCGGCCGGGAACGGGATCGTGCCGACGGCGCCTACCTGCCAGGTCGCGCCGTGGTCGTCGCTGTAGATCAGCGCCGCGTGGTTGGCGATCGCCGCGGTGCCGTTGCTCGTCTCGGCGTTCACGCCGAACACGAGCCGTCCGGCGTTGCGGCCTTGGGTGAGTTGGATGCCGTGCACCGGACCGGACGCGTACCACCAGTTCCAGTCGGGCCGCGATGCTTGGTCGGTGATGTCCGTCGGGGTCGACCAGGTCAGGCCGTCGTCGTCGCTGTACTGCTCGTGCGGCGTGCGCGGGCACGGCGCCGTGCATCCGCGACTGTCGGTGCGGCCCTTGTTGTACGTGGTGATCAGCACGATGCGCCCGGTCGTCCGGTCGACGATCGGCACCGGGTTGCCGTGCGTATCACCGTCACCGGCATTGACGACCGAGAGCGGCGACCAGGTGCGGCCGCCGTCGGTCGAGCGCTTGAGTACGACGTCGATGTCGCCGGCGTCGCCGCAGTTGTTCACCCGCCCCTCGGCGAAGGCCAGCAGCGTCCCGTTCGTGGTGCGCACGATCACCGGGATCCGGAAGCACGCATACCCCGGATCCTGCGACGCCTTGAACAGCACCTGCTGCTCGAAGTACGGCGCGGACGCAGCGGCGGTGGCCGGTATGGGCACGAACGCGGCGATGATCAGGACGAGCACTGCGACGAACGGCTTCATAGCAGACCGGCCTCCACGAGCTTGTTCTTTATTTGCAGGAGTTCCTCTTCGGTGAGGGGCAATTGCGGCGGGGCCATCAGCGCGTTCTCGATCAGCCCGCGCATCTTCATCCCGGCCTTGAACGAGCCCAGCCCGGCCGACCCGGCACCCACCCGGTCGGGCGAGGCCACCGCGACGATGGTGAACAGCCGCATCAGCCGTTCCTGCTCGAGCTGGGCGGCGCGCAGGTCTCCGGCGCGCACGTGGTCGTATATCGCGACGTATCCGGCCGGATCGACGTTGCCGAGCCCGGGCACCGCGCCGTCGGCGCCCATGGCCAGCGCGGAGTCGACGACGATCTCCGACCCGGTGAAGATCGCGAACCCGTCCAGGGCCCGGTCCCGCCGGCCGAGCAGAACGTAGCGAAAACCGGCCTCGTCACCGCTGGAGTCCTTCAGGCCGCGCAGCACGCCGTCGGCGGCGAGCCGCAGCACCATCTCGCCGTTCAGCTTCGAGTGCACCGCAACCGGGATGTCGTAGGCGAAGATCGGCAGTTCCGTGAGCTCGTGCACTAGCCGGAAGTGGTGCTCGATCTCGGCGACATGGGTGCGCGTGTAGTAGGGCGCGGTGACGACGACGGCGTCGACGCCCGCCGCCTCGGCCGCCCGCACGTGTTCGGCCACCCGCAACGTGGTCATGTCGATGCAGCCGGCCAGGACGGGGACGCGCCCGGCGACGTGCTCGACCGCCGTCTCCATCGTGATTCGCCGCTGCTCGTCGGGCAAGAATGCAGCCTCGCTGGATGATCCGAGGACGAACAGCCCGTGCACGCCGGCGTCGATCTGGAAGTCGATCACCCGCCGCAGCGACGACGTGTCGACGGCATAGTCGTCGTCGAACGGCGTACACAGCGGCGGGATGATGCCGGCGAACGTCATGCAGGCTCCTAAGTGCGAATCAGTACGAATCAGTACGACTCAGTGCGCGTCAGTGCGCGGCGGCGTGGGGTACTTCGGGATGGATGCAGCGGAACGTGTGGTCGGTGGACGCGGCCTCGAGCGGTGGCAGGTCGAGGGCGCACTCGTCGGTGGCCTTCCAGCACCGGGTGCGGAAGTTGCAGCCGCTCGGCGGTGCGGTCGCCGACGGCACCGGCCCACTGAGAACGATCGGCTCGGTCTCGTGCAGCAGGCTCGGGGTCGCCGAGAACAACGCGCGGGTGTACGGATGCCTGGCCCCGTCGGGAATGGCAGCTACCGGCGCCTCCTCGACGATGCGGCCGAGGTACATGGTGATGATCCGGTCGCTCATCGTCCGCACGGTCTGGATGTCGTGCGACACGAACACCATCGCCAGGTTGAGTTCCTGGCGCAGCTCGATGAGCAGGTTCAGGATCTGCGCACGCACCGACACGTCCAGGGCGGACGTCGGCTCGTCGGCCACCAGCAGCGCCGGGCGCAGGGCGAGCGCGCGGGCGATGGCCACGCGCTGGCGTTGGCCGCCGGAGAGCTGCCCGGGCAACGCATCCGCCCCGCTGGACGGCAGCCCGACGAGCGACATCAGCTCGCGCACCCGCTCGCGGCGCTGCGCCGGGGTCCCGACGCGGTGTACCTCGAGCGGGTCGGCGATGATGCGGGCGACGGACAACCGGCGGTTCAACGCGGTCGTCGGATCCTGGAAGATCATCCCGACGTTCGAGCCGAAGTCGCGCGCGCGCTCGGCCGGCTTCATCTCCCACAGCGAGCGGCCGTTGTAGCGCACGGTTCCCTCGGTAGGGCGCTGCAGCCCCACGATGACCTTGGCCAGCGTGGACTTGCCGCATCCGGACTCGCCCACCACGCCGACCGTCTGGCCCGGTTCGAGCACGAGGTGCGCGTCGGTCAGCGCGTAGACGTTGTCGTGGCCGAACAGTCCGGCCGATCGAACCCGGTGCACCACGTGCACGCCGTCCAGCTCCAACAGGCTCATCGCGTTGCCTCCGCGCCGATCAGGATTTGCTCGGCCGGGAAGTGGCAGCTGACGAGGTGGTCCGGGTCGCCGACCTCGAGCGGTGGTTCGCGGTGGCAGATGGCCCGCGCGGCCGGACACCGACCGGCGAAGCGGCAGCCGGGCTCGAACTCCGCGGGGGCGGGCACGACACCCTTGATCTGCGTCAGCGTGGCGTCGTTCTCCTCCAGCGACAGCACCGCGCCGAGCAGCCCACGCGTGTAGTGGTGCCGCGGCGAGCCCACCACCTGCGCGATCGAGCCGGTCTCGGCCACCTGGCCGCCGTACATCACCACGACCCGGTCGACGACCTGCGACACGAGCGCCAGGTCGTGCGACACGAGGATGAGCGCGAAACCGAGCTCGTCCTTCAGTCGCATCAGCAGCCGCATGATCTGGGCCTGGACCGTGACGTCCAGCGCCGTGGTCGGCTCGTCGGCGACGATGAGTTTGGGACTACGCGACAAGGCCATCGCGATCAGGACGCGTTGCCGCTGACCGCCGGACAGCTCGTGCGGGTAGGAGCGAAGGGTGCGCCCGGGGTCGAGGTTCACCAGCTCCAGCAGCTGCTCGGGCGTGCGCGTGCCGCCGCGGCGGGTGAACTGCTTGAGCTGCGCCCGGATGGTCATCGCCGGGTTGAGCGAGCTCAACGCGTCCTGGTAGATCATCGAGATGTCGTGGCCGAGATGCTTGCGCCGCTGCCGCGCTCGCATGGTGAGCAGGTCGCGGCCCTCGAAGCGGATCTCGCCCGACACCGTTGCCGTCGCCGGCTCGAGGCCCAGGATCGAGAGCGCGGTGAGCGTCTTGCCACAGCCCGACTCACCGATCAACCCGAGCACCTCGCCCGAACGCACCGTGAACGACACGTCGTCCACGACGTTGACGCCGTTGTGCCGGTCGGCGAAGGAGACCGCGAGACGGTTCACCTCCAGCACCGTCCGCGCATCGCCGAGGTCGCGGCGCTGCCGGCTCAGCCGATCACCGGCCTCGCGCAGACCCCGGATCGGCAGCACCGGCGCGATGTTCTCGGCCGTCGCCTCGACCGCCTTGGCCACCGCGCCGGCTCGAGCCCGGCGCGCCGACGGGGCCGCCCAGGCGTCGGAAATGCCCTCGGCCAGGACGTTCAGGGCGAGCACCGTGACCAGGATCATCAGGCCGGGGAACAGCGTCGCCCACCAACCGCCGGTCAGCACCAGGTCCTTGCCGTCGGCGAGCACCGAGCCCCAGGACGGGTTCGGCGGCTGGATACCGACGCCGATGAACGACAGTGACGCCTCGAACACGATGGCGTCGGCCACCATGATCGTGCAGAACACCAGCACCGGCGCCGCGCAGTTGACCGCTACGTGCCGGACCAGGATGAACCACCGCTTCGCGCCGATGATCCGTTCGGCGTCGACGTAGTCCTCGCCGTACTGCGCCAGCACGTTCGCCCGCACGACGCGAGCCACCGACGGCATGTTGAGGAACCCGATCGCCAGGATCAGCACCGGGATGCCGCGGCCGAACACGGCCACCAGCACGGCGGCGAGCGCGATGCCCGGGAACGCCATGATGATGTCGAGCAGGCGCATCACGACCTCGTCCAGCCAGCGCCGCGAGGTGGCCGCGAACGATCCGATCAGCGTCCCGGCGACCAGGGCCAGCCCCGTCGCGCCCAGGCCGATCGCGAGCGACCACCGGGTGCCGTAGACGAGCCGGGAGAAGATGTCGCGCCCGGACTGGTCGGTGCCGAACCAGTGCGCGCCGCTCGGGCCGACCGTGTCGGTACTCAGCGCGTCCGGGTTGTGCGTGGCCACGAGCGAGCCGAAGATCGCCACGAGTACCAGCAGCACGAGCACCGCCAGCGCCACCCAGGCGGCTGCGTTCAGCCGCCGGAAGTTGATGCCGGGACGGGTGAGGCGGGCCGTCAGCCCGGGTCGCATCACGCCTTCCCCCCAGCAGTCCGCAGCCGCGGGTTGGCGATCAGGTACAGCACGTCGACGATGAGGTTCACCAGCACGAACCCGAGGGCGATGGTGATCACGAAGCCCTGGACCTTGGACGTGTCACCGTCCTGGACGGCCTGGATCATGTTCTGGCCCATGCCGGGCAGCGCGAACATCGTCTCGATGACGACGGCCCCGCCGAGCAGGTAGCCGACCCGCAAGCCCAATACGGTGAGCGGGTTGATGAGCGCATTGCGCAGCACGTTGCGTCCCACCACCACGATCGGTGGTAGCCCTCCCCCGCGCGCCGTCCGCACGTAGTCCTTGTCGAGCTCCTCGACCACGGATGTCCGGATGATGCGGGTCAACTGCGCGGCCACCGGCAACGCCAACGCGATGGCCGGCAACGTCAGCGACTTCAGCCAGCCGGTGAACGAGTCGTTCAGGCTCACGTACCCGCTGGTCGGGAACAGCCCCTGCCCGACGGCCAGCCACTGCACGAGCAGCAGCGCGATCCAGAACGCCGGCGCGGCGACGCCCACCAGCGACACGAGCCGGATGAGCTGATCGGGCCAGCGGTCGCGGAAGATCGCCGCGGTGACGCCGAGGACCAGCGACAGCACGATCGCGATGAGCAGGCCCAGCAAGGTGAGTTGCACGGTGAGGGGCAGCGCGGTCGAGATGCTGTTCGACACCGGCTGCTTGGTGATGACGCTCGTGCCGAAGTTGCCCTGCAGCAAGTGCCACACGAACCGCACGTACTGCACCGGCAGCGGATCGTCGAGCCCGTTCTCGTGCCGGAACTGCTGCAGTTGCTCGTGGGTGGCGTTCGCGCCGTCGAACGCGGCCATCGCCGGATCGGTCGGCGAGAACCGCATCACGACAAACACGAACAGGATCACGCCCAGCAGCAAGGGAACGAGCGCAAGGATGCGGCGAGCAAGCATCCGCGCGACGATGATCATGGGGCGATCCCGATCAGAGCGACTTGGCCTGGTTCAGGTTGATACCGGGATAGCCCTGCGCCCGCACACCAGAGATCCGCTTCGCGTCCCACGCCGTGCCGAGCTGGGTGAACACCACGGGATAGATGACGGCATGGTCGGCGATCAGGTCGATCAGTTGCTTGGTGAGCGCAGTGCGCTTGGCCTCGTCGGTCTCCTTGGCGGCCTGGTCCTGTAGCGCGTAGAGCGCCTTGGCGTCGGCGCCCTTCCACCGCGCGTACTGGTTGGTCATGATCGCGTCTTGCGAGTAGTAGTACCGGGTCAGCAGGTCCGGGTCGTTGCCGAACTGCATCGGGTTGTTCGTGGTGGCCACGACCTGGAAGTCGGCACCGCCGTCGAGCTTGGAGAACAAGGCCTTCGTGTCCTGCTCGTTCAGCGTCGTCGAGACGCCGATCGCGTCCCATCCCTCCTTGATCACCGTGACGCATCCGGTGACCAGCGAGGTGTTCGTCGTCCAGAGGCTGACCTTCAGCTTGGACACGCCGGCCTGCCGCAGCAGCGCCTTCGCCTTGTCGGGGTCGTAGGTGAAGTCCGTGGCCGCGGGCGGCAACGAGGACACCTTCGGGTTGATGAACGACGTCGCTGGCGTGCCGGCACCCTTGAGGCCGACCTCGATCATCTTCTGCCCGTCGATGGCGTAGTGCAGGGCCTGGCGGACGAGCTTGTCGTCGAACGGGTGGTGGGCCGTGTTGAACAGCAGGAACAGGTTGTTGCCGCCGTCGGCGAACTGCACGTCGCGCCCGGCCTTGCGCAGCTGGGTGGCGTTTGCGGCCGGGATGTTCTCGACGATCTGCGCCTCGGGGCTCGCGCCGGAGATGGCGGCTACCCGCGGGGCGGCGTCGACGATCGACTTCCACAACATCGTCTTGTAGATGGCCGGCCTCGGGCCGTTGTAGGCATCGAACTTCGCGAAGGACGTGTGGCTCAGCGGTGCCTGCTCGGTGACCTTGTACGGGCCGGAGCCGACGACCTTGCCGTTCTTGGCGTCGTCCCACTTGCCGTCGAACACGTGCTTGGGAACGATCTTGCAGGTCTGGATCCGTTCGAGTGCGTACGGGAACGGGAAGTTCAGCTCGAACTTCACCGTGCTGGCGTTCACCTTGACGACCTTGTCCAGCCACAGCGAGAAGAAGCTGCGGATGAGGACGTTCTGCTTCGGATCGAGCGCGCGCTCGTAGGTGAAGACGACATCGTCGGCGGTGACGGGCTGGCCGTCGTGCCACTTCGCCCCGTCGCGCAGCTCGAACGTCAGGCTGGTGCCGCTGACGTCCGCGGGCAGCGCCTTGGCCAGACCGGCGTAGGGCGCTCGGGTGATCGGATCGCCTTCGACGAGGGATTCATAGGTGTGCAGGATGGCGGCCATCGCGAACGCCGACGCGGTCTGCAGCGGATCCCACGTCTGATTGTTGCCGTAACCGACCACGGCGGTGATCGAGTCTTTCGAGTGACCGCTCGTGTTGGTCGACGACGGGCCGCCGCAGGCCGCCAGGGTGGACGAGAGCATGGCCGCCGCGCCGACCAGGCCGCTGTACCGAAACACGTCGCGCCGGCTGATGACCAAACCGGATCCGTTCGAGCTGGGTGACATTGCGTCTCCTGACCGTGTCGTCATCGACGGAGTGAGCGTCTGCCGGTCGACGTAGGACGTAGGATGTCCTAGGTCTCGGTAAAGGCTAGGTTGCGGACGCGTGTCGGTCAAGAGTCTCCTCGCATGACGTAGGATGTCCTCCGGCCGGCGTTCACATCTGGGAGGCGGCATTGGCTCGACCTCAGCGCAGTGACGAGATCAGCAAGCAGATCGTGAACCTGATCGTCGAGCGTGGACTCCCCCAGGGCGCACCCCTGCCGACCGAGATCAGCCTGATGCGCGATATCGGGGTGAGCCGCAACTCGATCCGCGAGGCGATCAAAGCCCTGCAGGCACTGGAGATCGTCGACGTGCGGCACGGGTACGGCACGTTCGTCGGGGCGGCCGGCCCGGAGGCGTTGCAGACGTGGTTGCTCTTCCGGACGAAGTCTCGCGGCACCACGGACGTCGGGCGTTTGCGTGACCTGCTCGAGGTGCGCGAGATGATCGAGACCGAGCTGACCCGCCGGGTGGCCGGTGATCATCGCCCGGAGCTGATCGAGCAGCTCGAGTCCTGCGTCGCGCGGATGAAGGCCGGTGGCCGTGATGCCGAGCTGGCCGATCGGGAGTTCCACGATCTGATCTGCGCCGAGGCCGGCTTCGACCTCGCCCGTGAACTGATCGGCCTGTTCTGGGACGTGTACCGAACCGCCGAGGGTGAGCTGGGCCGCCCGGCCTCGACACCCCGCAGCACCGCCCGGCGGCACCAGGTGATCATCGACGCACTGGTCAGCCGCGACGCCGACGTCGCCGCCGAGGCGGTGCATCGCCATTTCCGCGAGGTGCGCAAGCGCATCAAGGCCGGCCAGTACGGCGGTTTCGGCGAGGGGCGACCGAGCGCCGAATGAGCGCGTTGACGAGCTATGAGCCGGGTGCCGGACGGCGGGCGCCGCGCGCCTATACGACGTCGGACGCCGTACACGTCGACCTGAATGGGACGTGGCAGTTTCGACTCGACGGTGGGCCCGAGGCGTCGATCGAGGTACCGGGGCACTGGCAGCTGCAGGGCCACGGTGCCCCCGCCTACACGAACGTGCGTTATCCGTTCCCGGTCGACCCGCCGAACGTCCCGGACGAGAACCCGACCGGCGAGTACCACCACTCGTTCGACCTGCCGACCGATTGGCCCGGTGGTGCGGCCGTGCTGCGCTTCCTCGGCGTCGACTCGGCGTTCACCGTGTGGCTCAACGACATCGAGATCGGCTGGTCGACGGGCAGTCGGCTCCCCACCGAGTTCGACGTGGGCGCGCTGCTGCGCCCGACCGGCAACACCCTCGAGGTGCGCGTCCATCAGTGGTCGTCGGCGAGCTACCTCGAGGACCAGGACATGTGGTGGCTGTCCGGCATCTTCCGCGACGTCACGCTGATCGCCCGTCCGGCCGGGGCGATCGACGACTACTTCGTCCACGCCGACTATCACGATGGTGTCGGCACGTTGCGCATCGACACCGACGTACCGGCCCGGTTGGATGTGCCGGAGCTCGGCCTGGTCGATGTGCCGGCCGCCGGGCCACATCGCCTCGAGAACGTCCAGCCGTGGTCGGCCGAGGAGCCGCGACTGTACGCCGGCGTACTGCGCGCCGGCGGCGAGCACATCGCGCTACGCATCGGCTTTCGCACCGTCGAGATCCGGGACGGGCTGCTGACCGTCAACGGCCGGCGGGTGCTGTTCCGCGGTGTCAACCGGCACGAGTGGAACCCCGACCGCGGCCGGGCCGTCACCGCCGAGGACATGCGCCGCGACGTCGAGCTGATGAAGCAGCACAACATCAACGCCGTGCGCACCAGCCACTACCCGCCGCATCCCGACTTCCTGGAACTGTGCGACGAGTACGGGCTCTACGTGATCGACGAGTGCGACTACGAGACCCACGGGTTCGGCGAGGTCGGCTGGCGGCGCAACCCGAGCGACGACCCGCGCTGGCAACCGGCGCTGCTCGACCGGATGCAGCGCACCGTCGAGCGGGACAAGAACCACCCGTCGATCGTCATGTGGTCGCTCGGCAACGAGGCGGGCACCGGTCAGAACCTCGCCGCGATGTCGGCCTGGGCGCATCGCCGCGACCCGAACCGGCCGCTGCACTACGAGGGCGACCACGACGCCGGACTCG
>Ga0137412_10000618_pt1 | contig 25872 bp, 49 predicted proteins | sample CZODoug2_1_16fun_FD_122160 | JGI IMG/M metagenome (GOLD analysis project Ga0137412, IMG submission 122160) | Vadose zone soil fungal communities from Angelo Coast Range Reserve, California, USA - CZODoug2_1_16fungal (Hybrid Assembly) | ecosystem: Environmental > Terrestrial > Soil > Vadose zone... | reverse complement strand
CTACGGATTCTTTAAGATGCCCAGAAGAATGGCCATAAAGCATAAGTTTTTGGAATCCCTAAAGAATGATATAAGTTGCATATATGCCTGGGTAAAGGACCCACAGAAGGTTATGGGATTACCCCCAACTATAAGACCCGATGGGAAGTCCATCTATGAAGATAAACACGTACCTATTGCCACTGCATCGGGAGATCACGTAGCAAACCTCATAAAGCAGTCATTTACCTTTTCTGCCCATGATTACACCGATCTTGGAACTGCATACCCTGGCATGATGATAACCTTACAGGGCTATCCATTTGATGATATGCCTGCCGAGATTGTAGAGATAGATGAGGCAAAGAGAAAAGTAAAGGTAAAACTTCATATATTCCAACAGATAAAAGAAGTAACTGTGGCCTTTGATAATGTATTCTTCACGATATACCATTCAAGGGGTTATGACGATACAATAACAGTTAAGAAGAGCCTTGATGAAATGATGGATAATAACTCTTTTGACAAGGCTCAATTCAAAAATCGTAAACCTGATGAATAAAGTAAATAAGAAAGCCTGGGCTATTCTTAATGAAGATGAAAAGACCTCTTTGGGTATTCAACTTGGCCTACAGAAGAGTTCTTGGGAGGCCGGAGAAATTATGCAGAAATCCCATTACAAATACCTTGAAATTAAATACCGTGCCGAAAAATACCTACGAATGTTCACGGAACATCTGGAGTTATACGATGAGGTGGTACCGGCATACGCCAGCGGCCACAAAGACGTTATTTCATACCTACGTGATTGCATGGAGAAAAGAGCCAAGCCAAATGATCTATTCCGTAAAAAGGCTGAAGATCGGGAATTTAACAAGGACTACTTTAATAATAAGATTTCGGATCAGGTACGAAAATGGGGTAGAAGTGAAGATCCCCATGATCAGTCTATATTTAATCTTGTCAAAGAATTTGACCGATATAACAATTTTCGCATCTTGCCCAAAGATGTACAAGAACCCTCCGCCTTTAAGAGACGAATCAAGAAGGCCTATATGAAGCATGTTAAGGTTCTTTCAACTATCCCTAAGTTGAGCCTTATGAAGATAATTAAATTGTGTAAGACCAATAAGAAACCTTTTTACTTTTTACCGATCATCATGGACGGAATGGTTCAGGTCCACAGAGTAAAACAGACTAGAACCACAGTAGAAGTACTTAACCAGGTAGCCTTTTATATATTTGACTCCGATGCAAAAGCCAAGGAGTATATTATCCCGGTGTTTCATTATCTTAATAAGGGAAAGAAGGACTGCCGGGATGGGTTGGAATTTTGGGAACAATATAGAGAGCTTATAAAGACAGCCCATAATTACAACGAGGTACAGCAAATTACGCCTAGTCGTAAATATTTAGAAATTGCCTATAAACGCCTAGAATTTGTATGAAAAATATAATACCGGCTGTTTTAAAACTCAATAAATAGCTAGGAAAATTAATGAATTTGTGTAGAGAATAAAGTCTATATTCCTTTATATTGCATCAAATTTAAGAGAGAATGAAAAAACACCGAACCCATTCAACGCACAATGAAGCCAGCTTAGAGGACATTATTAATAAGACCCTGGCAAAGATGACTCGAAAGGACTTGCAAATAGCCTGCGTTAAGAAAGGCTTAGAATTTCACCTTGTGGTTTCTTATGATAACCACATGCTGAACAATTGGTTTTATAAGAACTTCGACAACTCCGAAGATGAAACACTTATACCTGAGTATGATGTCTTTATGGAGGCTGAGTTGGAAAAACGGGGATATAAAAAGGGAGATCCAGCCTTATCACCATGCTTTAGACTGGGATATAACCCAGTAGCAGAATTAAGAGCTCAGGTTAAGACGGATACACCAGAGAAGGCTGAGAAAAAAGAACTACCTAACATTAGACCCAAGCGAGAGAAAGATGAACTCAACATCGTAAAGGGAACCAAAAAGAGCCTAACCTATAAACTCACAAGGGAAGGCAAAGAAAAGGCTGAAGTAATTAAGGAGGTATTGAAACAATTTCCGGATGCTCAACCCAAGTCCATTACTATCTGGATTGCCCGGGCAAAGAAAGAAATGGTATGAGTTACTTGGTTACTACCGATAAATACCCAATAAAGGTAGATTACTATTACATACTTGATTTTAGAAACCTATTGAAGCCTAAGCTTTTACCGATCTTCTTTATGTCTAAAAAGCGGGCTAAAATGACCATTGAACTTAAAGTACCAAAAAATGAAAGGAAATTTTATTCCATACTCATGGGGCATAAGCTACGGAATCAGCGTATCCAATACCGGATCACTAATTCCTTTTGGCGGGCACCAAAGTATACCAAGCCCAGGGGAATCACCCTCAAGAACCACAGAACTAAGATGCGACGAAGGCTTCGGAGAATGGGGCTTCTTACGAGCACTCCAGCAAAGGTCAAAATTACTGGCTCAACTAGGTTTAGATACATCCCTAACACCCAGAAAGTGGCCAATAGCCCGAATACTGAGGCTTTTGCCTTTCAGTTAGACCGGAAACCAGAACATTGTTACTATCTTATACTTAAAAAATGGCCTAATAGAACCTTCTTTACCTTTGATTGCATGAGACTCGATGTAAAGAACAGGACTATTAAAAGAGTAATAATTAAGGGTCGCCGGACGGATATTTTAAGACCTTACCTTAAGACAGAAATCTGGAACCTAATCAACAAAAAGAAAGGTTATGCCGAGCTTATTAAAACTTACAACCGAGCAAAGAAAGAGCTTATATAAGTGGTGGTGGAAGGGTTATACTTGGATGGACCCAGAAAACTGTGATTCTAATAACCCAAATAAGGATAACCTTGAAATGACCACAGAACAGTGGTTGAATGACCAGGAAGGTGAGAAATTTGAATTAGCTGATCCCGAAACTCTTATTAACAAATATAGGCCTAAATTTGTTTTATGGGCCCAGAAGAGGGTTAAGAAGAACGGGGGTTGGCCTAAGATACAGAACCGTACTTCGGTTATTAAAGAGTTTTTGGCTAGAGGATTTGTTCATACATCCGATGTATTAGGCCAATGTGATAAATACCCCGTGGTTACCCTAATAGGTGAACTTCAATGGCCAGTATATTTTGATTTGCACCAGGATGCACTTGATTGTTCAAAACGCTTTGGGATACCTGGATATACCAAATGCCCAATACCGGGAAAATGAGAATAAGGCATATAGTTTATCGGGTACAACTTGTTTCGGAAATAATAGATGGTAAGGCAGTAATAGACATGGTGGAACTCGAGGATAAGGGTATAGATGAATCCCGGGATATAGAGGTTGATAATGATAAAGACCTTGAACTTTTGGCCAAAGAAATACAAAGGGATAATGCAGCCCATGAAAAGATGATGTGTAAAATTAAGAAGGTAGGGGATACCTTTAACCTAACAGTAAAAATTATTACCGAATGAAACTCTTGGAAACCACAATAGCCTTAATAGGGTTTTGTATTGTATGGGTTATATACTTCATTATTATCCTAATAGAGGCTATATTTACCAAAATTTTTAAATATACCAAAAAAACCCTTGAGTTTTTGCTCAAGTTCTTTATACCTAAAGCTATTAATCAATTCAACAACTCCAAAAAATGAGCAAACTTAAAGTTACCAGATTCTATCCCAAAGAGGACCGATTAGTGGTTCTACAGGATAAAGAAGACCTGAAGTCGGCAGGAGGTATTATTATACCCGACACAGCTAAAGAGAAACCCCAAAGGGGCACTGTTATTGATATAGGCCCCGAGGTTGATAACTGCCGACCCGGTGATGTAATTCAATATGCTAAATACGCAGGTAATGAAATTACCTTTTACCCGGGTGGCCCAGAATATGTAATACTGCGGAAAAATGATGTATCGGGTGAAATCAAGACCTTTGAGATTGATACTAACATTATTAACCCGGACACCTTGAAACCCTGGACTGCAGCCGAAAAGCAGGCAAAGAATAAGAAATAAGGCAACTATTTTTTAATATTAAAATTTCAATTTTACCATGGCAAAAGAAAAACAGAAAGAGGCTAAAGCCCCTAAGAAAATCACTAACTGTGTTATCTCGGGTAATACGGTTACTTTGACGTATGAGGATGGAACTACCGAGAGCTTCATTATCGTAACCGCATCCGAAAAATCTCCAGGTAAAGCAAAAGCAAAGGCTGCTGCTGAGGATGATGACGAGGATGAGGATGATGATGACGAGGATGATGACGAGGATGATGATGATGACGAGGATGATGACGAGGATGATGATGATGACGAGGATGATGATGACGAGGATGAGGATGATGATGACGAGGATGATGATGACGAGGATGATGATGACGAGGATGATGATGACGATGAAAAACCCGCCAAGAAAAAATTGGCCGACAAGAAGAAGAAAAAGAAATAATCATCATTAGGCCTGGGACTCATCATCCCAGGCTTTTTAAAGTTTTTAAACCATGACACTAAAATCTAGGGAAGTTATCGAACAATTACTAACCCAACAGTTGGATACCTTTAGTGCGTCATTCTTCTATTTCAAACATCAATTAAATTTACCTGCCAAACATCGTATAGAGGATTTCGATGAAGCCCTCCTTGAGAAACAGGTATTAACCTTAAGTATTGGGATGAATGCTGCACAGACTGCATTGGATGAACTTAAACTGATTCATGCAGGGGGTTCCACAAATACGCTATAATGAATAACCTGCGAGCAATTCGTGAACACCTAGAAAGGTATTTCATTAATGGTTACCAGAATGCATACCTACAACCCAAGATCGTATCAATAAGAATAAAACTAACCGAACATACAACCTCCCCAACCCGGTACCTAGATTTGGTTCGGGTCCTTTCCCCCCTATTCAATATTAAGGTTTTAAGAAATGAGCACTGTATTGATGAAGGCATCTATGTAATAGGCCAACATAGGTCCTGCGAGAAGTTTTTTGAAGCGTTAATTGCTATTGTACGGGAAGTGGAGATTAAAACCTTTGATTATGGGATGATTCGGGATAAGGTTTCGTCTATTCATGGAGCCGAATTAAAAAGTAAATATAAGGGTAAATATATTCATAAATTTGAAATGATGATAAAAGGAATCCAGAAGAACTATGACCACTATGCTAAGATTAGGCATATACTGGAACATGAGAAGGCAGACCAAGTTTCCTTTATATCTTATATGAAATCATTTCCACACTTGAGGAATAAAACACCCCTACGATGGGAAGAGCCTATTAAATAGGTTTTTTCTCAGGTAATTTTATTCTTATAATTGCATATCAAATTATTTATAAAAACACTACTACGAATATGAACACTACTATTGAGTTTATATTCTCACCTCTTTTATTAATCATTAAAAATTGAAACAAGATGAAGTTCAAAACTGGAGAAGAAGCGGATGAAGCATTGAAAGCCGCAAAAGAAGAAAGGGAAGTTGCCCGGGCCGAATTCAAGGCCTTTAAAAAGGAGAACAAAATCGGGGCGGAAGATCCCACCGATGAAAAGCTCCTCAAAAGATTTACGAAACTACAGGGCACCAAAGAAAAGAAAGAAGCTGCAGTAACCGAAATCCTGGATTGGAAAAAAGAGAACAAACCCAAAAAAGAAAGGGCAGTTCGGGAATCCAAGTACACTTATCCCACTGATTGCACCTCGGCAATCGACAAGAAGAAATTCCGGGCCAAGATGCGTACTGCTGCAAAAAATGCGGGTAAACCCCCAAAGGAAGCCAAGGTAAAAAAGGTGGCAAAGGAAGTAGCGGTTCCGGAAAAGAAATCCAAAGCCGAAAGGAAAGCGGAAAAAAAGGCAAACGCAAAAAAGGAAGCAGTAGTAGCGGAGGATTAATTCACCGTGAAGGCAGCAAACTTTTCTTAAAATTGTAGAATACCCGATGACATTGATTCGGGTATTCTTATTTCACCTCTAAACCCACGTTATGAAACCCCTTTTATTAATGCTACTTGTGGCCCTTCTATTGGGTTCATGCTCAGTATTCCGGTCTTACCCGGGATGTCCTGCAACTAAAACATATGTGCAGGAAGGGGCAGGAGACCATAAGGACCCACCTGAACTTAGATTCAATGAGAAAAAATAGCGACACTTTTTACAGTAAACTTATATCCAACTTGGATAGGTTCGCTACGCAGGACAAGATGATTGAATACCTCCGGCAATTCAATTTCACCTTTGTTGAAATGGATGTGTTCTTAAGTCAATACCCAAAGTTTAAGTTCCGGGTAAAGGACAAAAAGAACTCCATCATGCTTCGTGAATTAAAACCAGGAAAATGGGATGCCAGAATGGTGGTTACCTTTAAGATGTGGGGAACCCGCAATGATCGGGTTGGATTATATCTCCAACAACAATGGGTTAAACGCTTTACCAAATTATGGAAAGATAACCAGGACATCAACTTTAAGAAGCTGGTAATTAAGCTGAAATTTCCGGAAGGCCTCAATTATGAGGAACGGAAAAAATGGCGATACGAGGATAAGAAGGTCCAATCTAAGCCTGGGTATAAACCTACAGCCTTTTATGACCAATGGAAAGACCAGGTAATTCGGTTATAGAATCAGTCCTTATTCCTTTATCTTTGAATCATTAAATCATTATAAAGTGGAAGTTTACTTGAATCAGCGGGAGCGGAGAGTTATTCAAAAAATTGCAACTATTCAACTACAGGCGTTAGATAAAATCCTGCGGGGTGATTTAGTTGAGGATATTGCTCTATGGTGCATTGAAGGACAAATCGAAAGAGAAGCCCTTAATAGGTCTATTAGGCGGGATATAAAAATATATGAGGATTTAATAGAGAGGCCAGAAGAATTTTTATATTTAAAATCCGACGACCTATCATTGGTTAAACATATTCTACATAGATACATAAAGAAACCATCACTCCAAAGAGCCAAGAAGTCTATTTGGAGAAAGATGGTTTACTTTGATTCCTTCATCTTTAATCCAAACTAGGATGCACAAAGACCCATTATCAATCCCTACGGATTTTGTAAAGTCGTCTAATATTGATAGCATTGGATATGACAATGCATCCCGGACTATGATCGTAGCCTTTAAGAACAGATCAGTCTATGCATACCATCCGGTAACACAGGCTGGGTATGAATCTTTAAGAACTGCAGACTCGGTTGGAAAACATTTCCATGCCCATTTTAAAAACAATAAACTTTTAACAGTTGAAAAAATCAATTAACATTAGCCTAAAATCAATAGGGTTGATTTTAGCTATCCTTTATTGCCTGGGGATATCAGGTATGATATTATTGGGTTATTATGCTATGGAAATAAAGAGGGGTTATGAAATCCAGCTTAGCCAACAAGATACAATAATTTCAAGCCTTAAGGCTAAGGTAAAGATATTATCCGAAGAAGGTACCATTGGATGGTATGAGGTTAGCCTGGATAGTATCTATGAGTATGAGGGTATTGGTACTGGACATAAAATACCACAAATGGAATTTCATGCCTGGCCATTTAAAACAGATTGGGATACATTTAAGCTTAAATTAAATCAATGAATACAACAATTCCTACTGCAGGCCCAACATCATTCCTATTGGTAACCCAAATAGTTGGTCTTACCTTTCGTCCATTTTATAGGCCAGAAGACATGTTAAACCTAGGCATTAAGGGTGGTCAATTCGGGCACGATGATAAGATTCTATTATATGGAATCAATAAGGACCTTACCACCAAATTCAAAGGTACAACCAAATGGGCACAGGATACATACTCTAATCCTAAGAATTACTTTAATATTGCTAATACCCAGAGTGAGAGGGTATTGAACAACAATAATGTATATAAGGCAAAGCACCCATTGGGTTGGTTTGAATGGTATTGCAGATTTTATTATGGTGAGAAATCCACCGCTGATATGATGCGGCTATCCCAATGGCTAATAGGTATTAATACAGCCTGGTTTTATATTGCCACCGATCCTGCAAGATTAACGGATTTAACTTGGCAGCCCATGAGAAGGCAGGCATTACTTGAGTGGGGAGTTGATCCATCACTAGACCCAGCTAGTTATGGGTGTGGAGAGATATTATAAGTTGTAACCCAGTTTACTATTCCTTATTATTGCATTAAATAAGAATATATGAAATACCTATATACCTTGGGTACTATCCTTTTTGCTGTTATGCTTATAATACGGGCATACCAAGGAAATGTGGTATTATCATTATTGAATGTCCTTATGTTTTCATTTTGTTTTATAATGCTAAGGGTTGTAACCGAAAAAAACTAAAACAATGACTGTACTAAAACCATTAACCGATGATTCGATTCTTCATTATGGTAATAAGCATAGGGGTAAGAAGCTTGCTAATGTTCCTGCATCGTATCTTCTGTTCATTTATAATGAGGGTTATACAATGCCTGCTTTACTAAAAGCATATATAGTTGATAACCTGGAAGTTTTAAAGAAACAGGATAAAGATGAAAAGGCTCAGGCAAAGAGAGACTGGAGAAACCAGGCCAGATAAATAAGTTATTTCAAAGGTATTTCTATTCTTATATTTGATTATCATTTAATCAAATAAACAAAATGCCAAATGGATCAGAAAATTCCCAATGAAGTCACCCGACTATTCTACCCAGTAGAGAAAGTTTTTGCCAAGGACCTGGCCCCGAACATGTCCTTTCCCGAAGGCAAAGGTTACTGGATAATTGCACCGGAGAATAAGAACATGGTTCTCAATACCTGCTCGGAGCAATATGGACTAATCACCAACAAAGAACTCATCATGCCTTTCTTCAACAAGTGGAAGAAAACCCATGACTTGAGGGTTACCTTAAGGAACATGACTGATGCTGCCTTTAAGCTGGATTTTGTTTTTAAAGACATAAAACTCGGCAAGTTGAGGGTAGGCGATCTATTTGCCCGTGCATCCATGCTCAACTCCTATGACAGCTCAATTAAATACCAATTTGATTGTGGCTTTTGGAGACTTAAATGTGAGAATGGTATGGCCATGCCACAGGGGGAGAGAATCCATATAAAGACTATTCACAAAAATGGAACTGTCTTGGCCGCCGAAAAAACAATTGAAGGTATTGAGACCTTCTTGGGTAATATGGACAATATGCTCCATATATATGACCCATTGATTGAGAACAAACTTCGTATAGCACAGGCTGAGGCCAGGATCATGGAATTAGTTGAGGAAGAAATATTCCCAACCAGGTCTGCGGAGATTGCCTTGGATCGTCTGCGGCTTGAGGCAAAAGAAGGCGAAGAGATAAATGATTTCCTGGTTTATAATGCGATGAATTATGCCTTGAACAATAACCCGGAGTCAAGAACCAGGATAACAAAGATTGATGAAACCGACAGACAGGTATTAGATTACTTGATCGCTAACTAATTGGGTAGGGGGACTTGGACCTACAATTGGAGTTCCTTGGGTATGAATTGACCAGGTCACGTTATTCATATCACTACTCCTTCCACCTACCCAATACATTATTTATAAATCTCAAAACTAAAACCAAATGGCAAAGAAAGTCAAAGGCAAGACGTACATAGCAACCCACAAATCTCCAATGGGTTTGAAAAGGGGTTTGATTATTCATGCACCCACTAAGGAGGAAGCTGAGAAGGTGGCAAATGAATATTACCCTAATGCTGGTAAGATAAAGGTAAAGAGACATCTCACTGAACCGGGAGCTATTGTGATATTACCTGAATATACACTGAACAGTAAGAAGAAACTGCATGAGTCTACGGAATCCATGGCGCATACTTCGGAAACTGCAGAAGAGAACACCCTATCCGGGACATTTACCCATGGATCGGATTTGGACCACGAAGATGATTAGACTTTTGCCCTATCCGGGGACTACATAGCCCCGGATATTATTTCTCTTTCTAGTCGAATTTCTCTTAAATTGGATAATCTTATGGACAAGGATAATAAATCAAAACTTGAGCATGAAACTCCTGCCCCATTGGAACGTAATACTAAGATCATGGTCAACTGGGAGAAGAAATTGCTGATCTCCACCGATGCACCAACCAATACCCAAGAGTACCAAAGGCTTATAACTCTGGGTTATGATGAAGTTGGAGAATATAAACCAAGGCGTAATGCTTTCTTTTGGTTAGATAAATTCTTTTCAATAGGCCATAAATATTTCAAATGAAAACAACGATAATAATGGGCGTATGGGTATTCTGTTTGATATGGGCTTTAACATTGAAGGAAGAATACGATCCACCCGACAAATATTATATTACCCCGGAGATTCCATACACAATGGACCCAAACTATAAGGCCTTCCAGGACTCACTGGTTAATAGAGCCTTGATGAAGAAAGATACCACACCATTTAAAACTATATGGGTATCACCAGATAACCGTTAAATCTAAAACCAAATGGATAGCAACACTAACCTATTAAAGTTCAAGGTCTGGGATATGGCAAGAGGTGGCTGGATCTCCCGCCATACCAAAGTAAAATATGCTAGAGCCATGAAGAAAAAGCTTATTGAAAAACATAGCATGAATCCCAACCATCTAAGAATTGTACATTATACAACAAAACATCCCCCATATAAATATTTATCGGTGGCCCGAGTCCATCAGTTAATATATGGGTATTAATATTAATATATTGCATCAAATAAGAATATATGAAACAAACCTTCACCAAAGAATTTATGCAAGCTAATTGCGGTTGTTATTCAGAATCTCAACTTAACGCCTGCTCATTTATGAAGCTGGATGTAATTACATTAACCGATATTGTTAATTCAGAAATCAGGCTGAAAGATAAGTTTTGGTTTGTATGTAAAAAAGCCGCTACTACTGAGGAAAATAAAGAAATTGCATGTTCTGTTGCTGAAATTGTATTGCCTATCTACGAAAAGCGTTATCCGGAAAATAAAGCACCACGCGAAGCTATTGAAGCGGCCCGCGCATACATAGGCGGTCATATTACATTAGATCAATTGTGGGTTAAACGGGCTGCTGCCTATGCTGCTGCTTATGCTGCTGCTTATGCTGCTGATGCTTATGCTGCTGATGCTTATGCTGCTGCTTATGCTGCTTATGCTGCTGCTGATGCTGCTGATGCTGCTGATGCTGCTGATGCTGCTGATGCTGCTGATGCTGCTGATGCTGTAAAACAACAGTTACTGGATTATCTAAATACATTCATCCTTTTTACGGAATTATACTTATAAAAAATCACCCATGAAATTTTTAGGTCTTCTAATTACCTTGGTATGGGCATCATTCTTTAATGGATACCTCAAGGAAAATACTAAACATCGGGACTGCCAAAGAACCATTGCCCTTAAAGACTCAATCATTGGGCTTCAACAAGATACTATTGAATTACTCCAAAATAAATTAGAAACCTATAAAGCCTGTTGCTTCAACCGGACTCAGCCCAAAAAATAAATTTTATATCAGGTTTATAATCATATATATTTGATTATTCAAATTTCTATGATATGTTTAAACCAACTAAATGGGTACCCCTATATATACTAATTGGGGTAATTCTATTCTGGGTAATAATATTTAAATTTGTTTTATGAGGCAACTATGTGAAGTGCTGAGAACTGGGTTAAATGGTATTCCCTGTAAGGTAAGGCCCAAATATGATGGGCCATTTTATAATGGGGTAATCACAAATATTACCCACAGAAATACCCTTATTAAACTTGACACGGGCCAAATATATTCCTATCCCTTTGACCAAGTATATATTAATGGGTCTATCATAGTATATGACCCAGCCAATCTACCGTCATCAGAAAATACAGATATATGCCAAAGGAAAAAGTTAAGCGCAAGTATACCAGAAGAACCCCGGTAACTGGAAGGTTTGATTTGAAAACCGATGATACCATGAATCCTGCTCTTAAGGCAGAGGTTCAAGGATTACGGGGTTTAATGTGGGGAAATGCACCCATCATATTAAATCCAAGGTTTCAAATAGCCCGAGATCAATATACTCCAACAATTCATATCCGGGATGCTTATACCGGACTTGAGGTATCAGTTGGATTATGTGATTATTGGGGGGCTGTTAATGTTCTTAATGCATTTTTTCCACCAAAACCATGAAACCAAATAATATGAATTATTTTACCGCCGCAGAGGATGCCTCAAAAAACCATGTTCAACAGGGGTATATCAAAGATATATTGGTGGCCGTGAAAGAACAAATGGATGATGCCTATGATTTTGCTAATGCCATTGCCTCATGCCGAAAGGTTGCAAAGATATTATATGAGGAATACCTGAATTATGACTCCCAAAATAAAGAGGGGTTTGGGGTAATGGTGGATGCAGCAGATTTAGATTGGGAAGGGTTTGAGGATGAAGATAGCCCAGGTAATGTATTCATGTTGCCCGGACATTTAGAACATCGTCGGGGTTATATGGGTACAGATATGCAATTAAAGAATATGGATTATATATTAGCTGAAATGGAAGCCCAATAAATAGGATTTATAAGGGGTTTTATTTATCTTATATTGCATTAAATAAATAATTGAATATATGAATACCAAAACCGAAAATGCAATTAAGGCAGCCTTTGAAGAACATGCATATTACTGGGACATTGAGGATGACCTCTTCCAGGTACCCAATGATTATGCCTTTACCAAAGAAGAACTCAAAGAATATGCGATTGCCCATAAATTGCCTATGATTTCAACACAGGAATTTATCAATGATATAAATGACTTCATAAAGAACCATGCCTTTATGAAACAATATGACACCGAGGCTGAAGAGGACGATCATTCAAACCTGGTAATCCCTACCGTTGACGGGGAATATGAACAGGTTGCCATTAACTATATGCTTGAATAAAACCACACCGTAACTATTTTTCACAATTAAAAACACAAACAAAATGCAAAAGACAAAAACAGGTGCCAAAACTAAGAGCCCTGCAAAAGAGTCGCTGAAGGCCAAGAACCTTGCGAAAACCATCAAATCTGCAAAGGAACATCAGGTAACACCCAAGGAAGATACCAAGTATCATTACCCTGCCGGTTGCTTGACTCTTTCGGCTAGAAAGGAATTTCGCCGGAAGTCCCGTGCATCCTTGAGCCGGTACAACAGGGTCCTTACCAAACTGAAGAGAAGCAACAAGGCCGAAGATAAGAAAATCTTCGCCAAAACTGAGAGAGAACTGAAGACGCTCAAGGGGCAGATTCTCCAGTAAATCCTATATGTCCTAGCGGGGATATTCAAGTTAATATTTGAATATCCCTATTTTCGTATTAAAATGACTACAAAGAGCTACTATTATACATAAAACCTAAAACCCAAGATTATGAATTACAATGCCATCATTTTACTATTTCTAATTGCCGGATGCATACTGGTATACCTTACCGCATTCCGGAAACCGAAGAAGAAAATCTTTTGGGACATGCACCTGGACCATTTACAAAAACAAAACTATAGCGAGGTAAATATGCAAACCCATTTACCTCAACTATCTTCACCAGATAGATTACTTCAACGTATACATAAGGACTTGGGATTAAGGGCCTCAATGATTCAACAATCATACCCATACCTAAAAAGAACTATAGAAGAACTAAGAGAATTACAAGGAAAAATATACCTATTAGATAACTTCATGGAAGAACACAAAGAGGACCCAACCTCCCGCCAGATCAACGAATACGAAACCTACCTATTTGATAACCTATGGAAAAACCAGGAATATACTAAAATGGATTTACCAACCAATGATAGGCAGGCTTTAACAATTGTTAATAAATCGGACTCTGCTAAACAATATTAAAATGAAAAAACAAAAGAAGATCAGGATGAGGCATCCAAGGCCCATGGGTACCACAGAAGCCATGTACCTGATCCATAACCAAAAACAAGAGAACAAGGATAAACTAATCAAAGCACTTCAACATAGACTAATACGAAACTATGTAACCCAGGATATGAAGGTAAATGATGAGCCTTGGAATATCAATAAACTTGCCAAATACCTTGATATACACCCAACCATAGTAATGAAGGTAATACAAGAAGAAATTACCCGAATAAGTAGGTTTATGGATGGGGAAGAAAATAAAGGCCTTGCTAGGGTAATAAAATTTCGGGCCCTCAAATTGGGCCTAGATGTTCAGGGCATAGGTACCCAACAGGCAGAGGTTTTGATGAGGGCACAGGGCAATAAATATGTACCTTTTTTGTCTGGGGCAGTCAACCAAGCCATAGGGAATTTGAATGGAATTTTGAAGACCCAGATAGAGCTTTTTAGGGGCTTTGATGATGCAGCCAAGCCAGCTCTAGGAATCAACGAGGACAAGGAGTTTGGCAATACAGGTACCCAATACCTTACCACAGATATGGCATTGAAAATGATTACCGAAGCCCCTAACCAAATATCGGATGAAGAGTACCTTAATCTCAAGGAAAAAGAATTGGGTACCTTACCCGATGTATGTGCCCGAAACCAGGACTTAAGTACTATAGGAATTGGACTACTAAAAGGGACCATAATTATACCTGAAGTCCAGCCCATCCCACTAAACCCTGCATCCCAAATAAATCCCAACAGGCTTGCCCACAATGCCCGAAGAGAACATGATGGTACCTTTGAATAGGTGCCTTACCACCGATCACCAAGGTACCTAGAATCCCATTAGGCCCAATGAGTTATGGTACCCAATCCGGTGGGGCCTACATACCTAATCCCAATGGGCCTTACCCATTAAATAGGGGTTGCATTCGGGTATATAATATCTTATATTTGATTATTAATTAATCATAAATAAATCAAATGAAACAACTTATTACCTGGATGAAATCACCCGTTGGAACCGATTTATATGGTACCTCATCCCTTACCGGAATTGAATTGGTTATTGCTGCTACCCTGGTCATGGCATCCTTTGCCTACCTTGCCATAAAGCTGGTACATGAATCCAAAGAACCTTTGATGAATAAATAGATCCCTAAAACCCATCCATAGGTACCGATCCCGGTACCTTTTTTCGTGTCTGTGGGCCCGACTACCATGCCAATACCCAACACACAAAAAAGGGAGATATTTCTATCTCCCTTGAATTTAATATGCAATGTGAATAATCTGTTTCACATGATCTTTCTTAAATTGATTGAATAATTTTCCTAAATTAATCTTTGCAAGAACATTCATTTTCTCTTGCATCTTAAATTCTTTGTCTTCCATTGAGATTGCAGGAATAAATTTGATCGGATTGTTTAAATTAATCTTTGACATTTTAAGGGAATTGTAAAAGGGAGATAAATTAATATCTCCCTTTAGGATTAAGACATTTTTGATTCTGCAATGATTCGCAATAAAAGATCAATATCTTTATTTTTTGCAGGATCATTTGAGGAGGAAAGCGATTTCAAAGAATAATCATTTATTCTATAATTTTCTTTGTAAAAGATTTCGAATTTTGCAATTTCTTTTTTTAATTCATCCAAATTTTGAATCTTTTCATTATAAAAGATATTATTGGAGAATCTTTGAAGAGAATTTCTCATTTTCCCTCTAAATTGCTTTCCTTCTCTTTCATTAATTTTCTCCTTAGGAACGTTCGGAGGATAATTATAAATCGTTTCCCTTTCATTCCTTGCATGAGAAACAGATTTATTTTCCAATTCTTTTGCAAATTTGGAGAGATTCACAATTTTGATTTCTTCTTTCTTTTCATCTGCAATTTTTGATGCAGGAACATTTTTGATCTTTGACATTTTTTAATGATTTAATTGATTGAATAAATGTGATTAGAACAATTAAGATGATTAGAGATATATCTATATCAATTCATCATTAATCCGATATTTAAAAGATTCATAATTTATGATGCATATGCAGATAGATAGATCGTTAATATTGATTCTTTTATTCTTATCTCTAATGCATGATGAAGATAATCATTTTATTGATAATAACAAATATTTCTTTAATAAATCTTTAATATTTCTTTCGCAATGCAAATGCCATGCCAATCCCTTGCCTCTCAAATCCCATGCCAGGAATTGTCCCTTATCTTTCTTTTCACAAATTCTTTCTCCCTGGGATGCCGATTGCCTCTTACCAACCTGGGGCCTTTGCAGGGTCTTTTAAGGGCCAATCCCAATCCCAATCCCAGATTGAACTGGGGGCGTCCAGCCCTATAAAAAAATTTTGCAGCTGGTTTTTTTCCGACTATTATTATGCATGAAAAGATATATAATTCAAACCATAGAAGCCTCGGGCCAAACATGGTATTTTGCATATGGCCCGGGAAATCCATTTGGTCGGGTTTCATATCCACGTCTGGCCACGATCTTCTCAACCGAAGAAGAGGCCATTGAGATTATGAAAACTATGTTAATAACCTATGACCTTTTTGGAGGCGGAACAATTTTCATTATAATCCCAATTTACGTATATGGAGAATAAACCCAAGGGCTCAGTAAAACCTCTTATTGATAAGCTGGATAAGGAATGCCTTAAGAATGAGCAATGGTTGATGGATCACCCGGACACTCCCATTAACACGATCCTGGAAATGAATATGAAACAAGGAAAAATCCAGGCCTGCATTTCATGGTTGGTTAATATAGAAAATCTTTATAACCCACCCTCTATAATTCAAAATTAGGAACCATGAAATATATAATTATCCCGGCCTTGATATTCTTGGGATGCAAGACAACGGCCCCAAGAAGGATAAATCCCAGATGGGCCCAAGAACATTGCGTTTATTATTGGGATACGATCCATTTTAATAAGGTCCGGGTATGCATAGATTGGGATGGCCGGGCAGATACTGTTTATTTCAAACAAAAACCCCAAAAATGAACCATTCTATAACCTGGTGGATCGAAGCAATATTTTACACTTCATCAACCCTGCTAGTACTCTACCTATTAGCTGGGGTAATTTTTAATTTCAAACAAAAATGAAAACATTTCTATTACTCCTGATGCCCTTATTTTCCTTATGCCAGACATGGCCTACTAAGGATTGCCCTGATATCCCATACACTAAGGGAAATGATAACATTATCTACCATACCTGCGATTGTGGGGCAAAACTTCAAGTGGATGTAGATTCTGGTAGTTATTGGAGTACCACAACAATAACGGGAACTAGTGAAGTTAGGGGTTATGTATGGAAAGGGGAAAAATGGAAAAAAATCTCTGAGACTAAAAAGGATTATAAATATGTAATAGGTGCAAACCATCCTGATTCTCTATGGTGTCCTATGTGCCTAAAATTTAAAACATATAGGCATGTTTTAGTAAGGCAAGAGTTTGGGATATTAAGTCGATGGGTAGATGAAAATGGAACCCCAAATGTAACACCCCTGGGATCATTCTTATGGCCCTATGCAAGGTATGATATAGATTTAGATAAATTAAGACCTTACAAAAAATATCTCCCAGCTGGTTTCTTATCCGATAAAAATATAAGGAAGTATTGGATTAAACTTTTGGATGATACCGAATAAAACAACACTTCAAGGGATACTAATATAAATCATTACTTATGAAATTAGTTAGAGTTGAACATATTATTTCAGTAACTCCGGAAACAGCACAATTATTGAAAGAACTTTTTAAGACAGACATTTCTTCATTTTTAAAAAACATCTCAATGAACATTAAGGACATTCAAGACAAAATCGCTGAGTTAACTCAGCAGGTTGCTGCTGAAACCGAAGTTGAAAAAAGTGCAATTACCCTTATCTCTGGATTTGGAACTACCCTGGCTGGATTAAAACAACAGTTGGCTGATGCACTAGCAGCAAATGACCCTGTAGCTATCCAGGCAGTGGTAGATTCAATTACTGCTGTTGAAACCACCCTGTCAACCTCATCTGCTGACCTGGCTGCAGCAGTAACTGCGAATATTACTCCTGCTGTATAAATTTATTCGGCAGGACTATTTGCTAATGGGATTTAGATTAATGGATAGTTTAATACTTTAAACGACCCTGGTTTCTACCGGGGTCTTTTTTCGTCTGCTATTAATGAATATTCTTAAACACATAAACTCCGGTAAAATGCACCGGCTAATGTGGGTAGGAAAATCGTTAGGCGGACCTAGGTTTCTACCTCGGGTCCTTTTTATTTTATCACCAATAAATTATTTACCATGAACATGATTATTATTCCCCTCGTTACTTTACTGGTTATGACAGCGGTTATTTTGATTCTCCGGAAGTATATGGCCTTTACTACCTGGGTTTTTAAACTGTTAGTAATCCTTTGCTATCTTTTGAATTTCTTTTTTCTTTATTGGGGACCCCACATTGCAAAGGGACAATCCGGATTTGTTGAGTTCTCCGATATGTGGTATATTATTGTAGTGGCAGTTTTATCCCTTATTATACCATTGGGGAAACTCACGAAGATCAAATCCGATAAAGAGCAAGGCTTATGATTAACCAATATAATTGGCTATGGGAATCAGTAGTACTGGTTCTCATTTTCGCGATGTGTTTTTACCAGGCTAAGTTATTTGATTCCCATAAGATTGTGGGTTGGAAATTCATTCACTGGCCATGGGCGCTTTTCTATATCAATATCATGCTTTGGGCATACTTTATTGATTATTCCGTAGTCCTAGTTTTGGAAATCTTACTTCTAAGGATGATTTTCTTTAATATCCTCCTAAACCGACTACGGACGCCTAAAAAAGACTGGTGGTATATATCGAATGGTAAGACTCCGGGAAGTTCTTGGATAGATGGGATAGAGACCAAACTCTACGGCCCTTTTTACAGGTGGATATGGCTGATCTTCTTAGCCTTTTGGATATTCTTAAACTTTAAATATAAAAACTAAAACCATGTCAAACACATCTTTGCGTTTAGTATGTCAAACAAAAAAAGAAAGTAACCAGGGAGTTACCAAAGAAGGTAAAATTAGTAATTCTTTTGAGATTTCATTTTATCTGGGTTATTCAAGTGACCCCACAAACCCTAACTACCCTTGGACCCAATTATCGGGTGGTAGTGCAATGACCTTGCTAACCATAAATGAGGATGCAGCTAACAATTTTGAAGTGGGCAAATCTTACCCCATAAATATTGGAGAAGCTATCTAGAACCACACATAAGAAAACCCCCAGGTAATGGGGGCTTCTTGGCGGTGGTCATTATTGAAGGCAGGGCTGGCTTTAAGTTTTAGCAGCGTTAGCTGGTGGCTTCGTTATAACGTCTTTCTGGAAGAATGTTAATAAATCCAGGAATTTACCCAAAATACCCCCAATTTTTAAAGTTGTATCGGATGGTATTCTTTTCAAGATTATTTGGATCGTAGGTAGTACCGAAAGTAGGATAGTCATTAATGATACTAACCAATTCGGAATCTTAAACCCAAATAGGGTCGAACTCGAAGGTGCTTGAATATCCTGGACCGAAATTTTCGTTACCTTAGAGGTATCAGTAGTTTTAATTACTATCGAATCATTTGCAGGCAGGGATGAAATACTCACTGTGTCCTTTGCAGGGGGACCTTGGGAGTAACTATAACTCGTCGACAGGATCAGTACTGCTAGTAGACTCAGGCAAATCAGTTTCATTTTTTTCATTGCTAATATTTTTATCTTCAATAAATTTGGTGTTGTTCTTTACCAGAAGCTGTTGATAAAGATTATACTCATGCATATATCTCTTATATGCATCAGCTAACCCAAAATCTCCATTTGGCAAGCCTGCCATTAAATATTTATAGGGGTCTCTATCTTCCATTCCATAAAAAGGACCATATTTCTGGTTATCCTTCATTGCCTTCCTCATTGCTGGGGTTACAGTAAGATTTTTAACGATTTTACCTCCCTTAATCTCTTTACCTGTTAACCATCTTGCAAATAAGAGGGGTTTCCCATTCTTATCTGTCTTAGGAAACACTGGCATAGTCTTAGCCCTAAGCCTAACTTGTTCCCTTTGTTCCTCTGTAGTTTTATATTTCTTCATCAGCAATACCTTTATCAATATAATAGTATGAAATCATATAATGTGTTGGGTATTTCTTCCGGGGGTGGAGTTTCTCTATTTCCTTTTAAAGACCATCTGGTGGGCAATATTGAACCCAGGGCAATCTTTCATACTCCCAAGAATGTTCAATGGGAGCAAAATTTTGGTAAAATACCCCTTTGGCGTAATTTTAAAGATGGTACGACCGCTTTGAGGGGAAAACGTATTCACTTAATCATATCTTCACCCGATTGTGGCTCTGGTTCTATCCTAAGATACTCCCGAGCAAAGAAATTAGCCTCCATAAGGGGTAATGCATCATTAGATTATTTCTTTGCGGGGATAAATCATTTCAAACCTGATTTCTTCTACTTTGAAAATCTGCCTGCAATATCAAAATCTCTGCCAGATGAAGAATTTAACAAATTAGTCAATGGATATAACGTTATTAGGCATATTTGTAGCGTCGCCAAGTGGGGGAACAGCCAGATTTCAAGGAAAAGATTGATCATTATCGGAATTTCAAAGGATATTCCACTAGACGGCGTTAAAAAATTCTTTAAGTTACCCCAAGAAGTTGACCATAAAACGTGTTATGAATTGTATGGGGACCTGGATAAGTGGGATGAAATCCCGGGTACAAAGGAGGTTAACTGGTTAGAGGGCATAGTTAAGATGGGACACGCTAGAGAAATAGCCCTTGAATCAATATCCATCTATGCAGGTAAAAAGATGCTCATAAGGGATATTAGGAAAGCTTGGCAGACTACTCTTGCAAAATCCCGAAGATGGCTTGTAACTGATCGTAAGTTCACAACTGCTCCCGGAGTTTATAGAAACCGGAAGAATGATTACCCTAATACTGCAAGAAAGGCCAATAGACAATTCGACCATAATGGGCAAATGTTAACTCCCCGTCAATTGGCCAGAATACAGGGAGTACCCGATGAATTTAAGATTTACATAGATCCCGCAGGAAGGGACAAGCTTAATTATTGGATAAATAAGGGCCGAGCATTAGTAACTAAAACCCCACCAATGGAAATTTCGGCCTGGTTGAAACGAAAACTTGATAAAATATTTGCACCATGAACATTAAAACTTTAAAGAACCCCCTACATGAGGATCAGTATTTTAAAGAAGCCTTTACGAAAAAATATATTTTCTTACACCACACAGCCGGGGCTAATGCTCAAAGTGCGATTGAGTGGTGGAACTCCAAACCAGATAGAATTGCGACGCCATTTATCATTGATAGGGATGGGACGATCTACGAAAACTTTGACCCTAAATATTGGTCATTTGCTTTGGGTGTCAAAGGAGGGACATATATTGAGAAGGCCTCAATACATATTGAGATTGTATCTTTCGGAGGCCTTGTTAAAGAGGGTAATAATTATTTTTATGAGCCTACTCCTACTTCTAAAACCCATATATACCCTTCAATGGTGGTTCCACAGATCACTAAATACCGGGGCTGGGACTTCATGGAGAATTACACTGATCCTCAAGTGGCCGCAGTTTTATCAATGGTGCCCGAATTGCTTAAAGACTTCCCAACCATTAAGGTTCAACCATCTATTAGGGATTTCTGGTTACTCCGGGACCCCAGGGTTATCATGAACCTTCCTTCCGGGATTTGGAGCCATACATCGGTAAGACCAGATAAGAGCGATATTTTCCCTCAACAGAACCTAATTGAAGGGTTATATGGCCTTTTTCCTCATGATTAAGGCCCTGCTTTCCGCCCTTGCCCAGAGCGAGTGAAGAATATACTTTAGTATATATATTCTTCCCTCTCGCATTTGAGGTATCAAAGGTAATATATTTATTTTTTACCGTCAAAATTGATAATTTATGAACTCTTCTAAAAATGTAATAGGTATCCTGGTAATTGGGGCCCTATTAAGCCTATTACTCTATCAGTGTAATATTAATAAGGGTCAGGCCAAAGAATTAGCAGATAGGCCTATTATACATGATACAGTTACCACTAAAGAACCTTTCTTCATTGATTCATCCATAATAGGCTCTACTAAGGTAATTCCAACCCATGTAATATTTCATGATACAATTCCATGGTATACCTATGGAGGAGTTAAGTATGATACCACAAAGAAATTAGTAATTGTAACTAAAGATTCCATTGTCTGGGATACGATTAGCATAGCCTTCCTAACCCAATACCAGAAGACTCCCAGACTTCTTATGGGTAAATTTGGGGTTAATTACCTTACTCTTGATTTACAACAACCTTCCGGAATAGTGGTAGAGAAGAATTATACCTTGGACTATTCTAAACACAAGTATGAATATTTTGAGGGCGAACTTAGATCTTATGATACACTCACACTTCCATTCTGGAAACTATTCACCGATGAATCTTATCTCACAACTACCTACAATCCGGTATATAAAGGTTCGGACATGCGCGTCGACTATTCTTTCATGTTCAGGGGAGTTATTGGTGCAACAGCATTCCTCAACTTCTCTACCTATCAAAGTCCTAACTTCTCGGGAGGCATTGGACTAAGAGCCAAAATAAAATGAGTCGACGGGTTATAGATCAACATAAACTTACATCAGAAGAGTTTGCAATTTTGGCAAAGGCATCAAAGGATGTTTTCTTTTTTGCTACCTTCATAAAGTTAATCCACCCCCTAAGGGGTAAAGTCCCATTTGATTTATATCCCTATCAAACTGCCACTCTGCTGGCATTCCTTAAAAACCGATTTAATGTAATCCTCAAATTTAGACAGGCAGGGGTAACTGAACTTATATCCCTATACTGCCTCTGGTTTGCAATGTATCATCCTCATAAGACGGTGGTGATCATTTCAATTAAAGACAGAGTTGCCAAGAGGGTTTTGAGGAAGATTAAGTTCATGTATAAGAATTTACCAGAATGCCTTAAAACAAAAGTAATAAATGGAAGGTCCACAGATATTGGCACAGCATCAGAATTGGAGTTCTCTAATGGCTCCATTATTTCCTCTATACCTACCACGGAAGAAGCAGGACGTTCAGAAGCGGTTTCCCTTATGGTCATTGATGAAGCCGCTATCGTCCGTTGGGCAGAAAGAATATGGGCCTCCGCTTTTCCCACTCTCTCAACTGGGGGCCGAGCAATCATTAACTCTACTGCTTACGGAGTTGGTAACTTCTTCCACAAACTTTTTGTAAATGCAGTCGCAGGTGGAAATAAATTTAATCCGATACGACTTCACTGGCAGATGCACCCCGAGCGTGATCAACAGTGGTACCAGGAGCAACTCCAAATTCTGGGTAAGCGAAAAACAGCACAAGAGATTGATGGAGATTTTCTCACATCAGGTAATACTGTATTCGACCTTGCTGATATCACCGATATTCAAAACTACATTCGTGAGGAGGTTAAAGTTCTGGAAACAAGGGAGAATGGACATCTTAAGGTTTTTGAGAAGCCAAAGCGGGGAGTCAAATATGTCATCGGTGCGGATATTTCTACGGGGCGAAGTTATGATTATACTACAATTTCTGTAATGGATGCAGAAGGCGATGAAAAATTAGCCTTCAAGGGAAAGATACCCGTAGATAAAACCGAGAAGCTTATAGCCTATTGGGGGAAAAAGTATAATAGAGCATTAGCAGCACCAGAATCAAATGATGTTGGTCTAGCAGTTGCAATGGGACTTCAGAATGGTCATTACCCTAATTTGCATTACCACCGTAAAATGTTGAAACGTAAGGGGGAATCAAGGCCGGATGTTGATGAAATCCCCGGGTGGTATACAACCAAAAAAAATAGACCCGTTATCATTGCAGACCTCGAAGAAGACATACGTAACGACACTTGTAACATTAAAGATGAATTCTTTGTAGCTGAAGCCCCAACCTTTATTTTTGATGCTCGGGGCAAGGCGATAGCTCTTAATAAGGACTCCAATGCCCAAGATGATTTATTTGAGGATGAGGTGTATACCGATGATGCCATCATGGGTAAAGCGATAACTAATTATGTTAGGAAGCAACCATTAAGGAAACACGTATCAAGACCAATGTAATGGCAGATAAAAAACCTTTTAATCTTAAGCACTTTTTGGTGGGCACTTCCATTGAGGAACGTATTTCTCAAAATGCCCATAGCTATCCTGCCACAATCGTTTCTAAACCCACACCCACTCCAGCCGCCAATAACCGCAAGGCTCTTTCTAATATAAGTTCTAAACGATCTTCTATACCATCTATTCCTATTGGGAATATAATGGACCAAATGAACACCCAATACCGGGTAGTTAAGCCGGATTTCCTTTTGGAAACCATTACATTGATCCGTAAGTTAATTAAGGTTAACCCCGATATGGGTCAAGCTCTACATAATATAGTAACCCTTGGCAACACTGGACATAAGATATTTTTTGATCGTAAGGTATCACCCGACCAGGTTGATAAAATGCGCAATCATATTAAGAATCGTCAGGCAGTATGGGCAGATGGCCAAGCAGGTATGGATGGGTTAGTTAATAAGATGTTCAGCCAAGCCATGATTGGGGGGGCAGTTTCCAATGAGTGGGTCCCAAATATTGATTTGAATGGAATTGCAGCTGTTATCTTAGTTAACCCGGAAGAAATTAGGTTTAAACTAGAGAAGGGTAATATCAAGTATACAGCATACCAAAGGGTAAAGAATAATTTCTTGGCTGCTGGTAATGGCATGGGTTCTATTGATTTTCTTAATTTAGTTAAATTAAACCCACAAACTTATAAATATTATGCTTTAAATGGGGATACGGAAATTCCCTATGGTTTTCCTCCTTATCTTGCAGCATTAGAGAGAATTGAATCCCAGGGTAAGATGAATACTAATATTGACTTCATCATTGACCAGTTGGGGTTAATGGGATTCCTGCATGCTATAATAGGTAAACCCGACCAGGAAGATGGGGAAGATAATACCAAATATGATATTCGCCTTGATAACCTATTAGCAACTACCAAGACTCGATTAAATGAGGGAGTAAAGGATGGAACAGTAATTGGGTTTAAGGATGACGCTGAATTTAAATATAATTCCATTTCAAGGGGTTTTGCTGAGGCATTAACCTTATTTAAGAATAATGAACTTCAAGTGGCTTCTGGTCTTAAACAGGATGCTACCCTTTGGGGGAGAGACTATAACACCTCAGAAACCCAGATAACAGTTATCTTTATTAAGATGCTGTCCGAACTTGCAAATATCCAGAACATCATAAGTACCAACCTAGAATTTGGGTATTCCCTGGATTTAAGATTAGCTGGGTATACATTCGATTCACTGGAGGTTAAGTTTAATCGGTCAACCTTACAGGATGATCTTAAGTATCAACAAGGCCAGGAAATTAAAGTAAGGAATATTAGGGATAAAATGATTATGGGCATAATCGACCAGAATCAGGCAGCTGATGAGCTTGATTATGACCAACCAGCATTCCCCCAACCAATGGTATCTTGGGATGTCCTCGCAGGTCAATCAGACCCACCACCGGCAACTCCGGGAGCAGCCGGAGCTAAGAAGGCAACCAGACAGGGACAAAAGAATAAGTCTGCAAAGAAAACTAGGCAGACGAACAAGCCTATCTCCAAAAATAAGTAATATGCAATTCTTTGATGAAATTAAACTGGGAACGGGACATAGCCTCATAGTAGGCAACATGCCCCGTAAGATAACCCTGGAACAATTCAATGAGGCCATGGCAAAAGAAGTTGTGCAGAGCATTGAAAAGTTTGGGTTATTTGAAACTTCTTCACCCAATTATACTTCATATTATCCAGATGTATCTGCTGGAGAAAACCGTCTTCCAGGGCCTGCGGACGAACGAGGAAAGTATATTCCCAA
>Ga0137412_10000617_pt1 | contig 25879 bp, 27 predicted proteins | sample CZODoug2_1_16fun_FD_122160 | JGI IMG/M metagenome (GOLD analysis project Ga0137412, IMG submission 122160) | Vadose zone soil fungal communities from Angelo Coast Range Reserve, California, USA - CZODoug2_1_16fungal (Hybrid Assembly) | ecosystem: Environmental > Terrestrial > Soil > Vadose zone... | reverse complement strand
AACGGCATCCAGGACGAGACCGGTGCCGACATCACGATCGAGGACGACGGCACGATCTACGTCGGCGCGTCCGACGGCCTGTCCGCCCAGGCGGCGGTCGACCGGATCAACGCGATCGCCAACCCGCAGATGCCGAAGGTCGGCGAGCGCTTCCTCGGCACCGTGGTCAAGACCGCGGCGTTCGGTGCGTTCGTCTCGCTGCTGCCGGGCAAGGACGGCCTCGTCCACATCAGCAAGCTCGGCCAGGGCAAGCGCATCGGCAAGGTCGAGGACGTGGTGGCGGTGGGCGACAAGCTCCAGGTCGAGATCGCCGACATCGACCAGCGCGGCAAGATCAGCCTGGTGCTCGTCAAGGACGACGCCGCCGAGGCCCCGGCCGACGCCGCTTCGGCTCCGGCCGAGGAGGACGGGCCCGCCGAGGCGTGACCTGAACTGCACGAACAGCGGGGCCGGGACGGTTGTCCCGGCCCCGCTGCTCTGTGTCCGCGCTGCGTCGCGTCCCGCGGGTTCGGCTGGCTCGGCGGTCCGGGCCTCGTGCATGTTCAGCGGAGTGTTCGTCCACAAGTCGTCATGATCACTGCCCTTTTCGCCCGCCTGGAGGCGGTTGGAATGGGTCCTGATCATGAGACGACGCCGGCAATCAGGGGCGGGCGGTGAGGACGATCGGTCGGGCGGTGTCTGCTCGGTAGGTCCCGAGTCGTCCGTTGTGTGTTGTGACTCTGACCGCCGCGTGTATGCCGGTGCCGGCCCATCCCCGGTATTGTCTGCACCGCCGATGGGAAACACCGGAGCTGTCGGCCTAATCGGAGGTACAGACTCGATGGCAAGCATTCGCGCGTCGCGCGGCCGGCAGACGGCTGCGTTGCTCACAGTGGCAGCACTCGCTGTGGTCGGCGCGGCCGGTTGTTCGTCGAGCAAGTCGAGCAGCAAGAAGATCTCGCTGGTCGCGTACTCGGTCCCGAAGCCGGCCTACGACGCGCTCTCGGCCGCGTTCGGCAAGACGTCCGAGGGCAAGGGTGTCGGCTGGGCCACGTCCTACGGGCCGAGCGGTACGCAGAGCAAGGCGGTCTCCAACGGGCAGAAGGCCGACTACGTGGCGTTCTCGCTCGAGCCCGACCTGACCAAGCTGGTCCCCAAGTTCGTCAATGCGGACTGGAACAGCGGCCCGACCAAGGGCCTGGTGTCCGACTCCGTGGTGGTCATCGCCGTGCGCAAGGGCAACCCCAAGCACATCACCGGATGGGACGACCTGGTCAAGCCCGGCGTCAAGATCGTCACGCCGGACCCGGGCTCGTCCGGATCCGCGAAGTGGAACATCCTCGCCGCGTACACGCACGTGCTCGAGGACGGTGGCACCGACGCCCAGGCGCAGGACTACCTGAAGAAGTTCTTCGGCAACGTCGCGGCCAAGCCGTCGAGTGGATCCAATGCGACGACGACGTTCCTCAACGGCACCGGCGACGCGCTGATCTCCTACGAGAACGAGGCGATCGCGGCCCGGCAGAAGGGGCAGTCGCTCGATTACATCGTGCCGGACGAGTCGATCCTGATCGAGAACCCGGCGGCGGTCACCAAGTCGGCGCCGCAGTCGGCGAAGGACTTCCTCGCGTTCGTCGAGAGCGCGGCCGGGCAGCAAGTGTTCGCGAGTCACGGCTACCGTCCGGTCGTGTCGGGCGTGGCGGCCGGGACGGTGCCGGGCGCCAACGATCCGGCCAACCCGTTCCCCGAGGTCAAGCACCTGGAGACGATCGCCGGCCTCGGCGGCTGGGACGCGGTGAACAAGAAGTTCTTCGCTGACGGCGGCATCGTGCCCAAGGCCGAGGGCAATTCGGGGTGACGTCTGAGTCGGTGCCGACCCCGGTCGGCACCCGGTCAGCGCGGGCCACGTCCTCGGACCGGGCCCGGCTCGGCGCCTGGTCGGGCACCGGCCTGGGTGTGGCGGTGCTGTGGCTGAGCCTGCTCGTGCTGCTGCCACTGGCCGCGGTCATCGCGAAGGGCACGGGCGACGGCTGGTCGGGCTTCTGGGACGCGGTCAACAATCACGCGGCGCTGACGGCGATCCGGCTGACCGTGCTCAGCGCGCTGGCGGTCGCGGCCATCAACGCCGTGCTCGGCACGCTGATCGCCTGGGTGTTGGTGCGCGACGACTTCTGGGGCAAGCGGGTGGTCGAGGCGGTCATCGACATCCCGTTCGCGCTGCCGACGATCGTCGCCGGGTTGGTGCTGCTCACCCTGTACGGGCAGCAGAGCTCGATCGGGGTGCACTGGTACGCCACCAACCAGGGCGTGCTGGTCGCCCTGCTGTTCGTCACGCTGCCGTTCGTCGTGCGCACCGTGCAACCGGTGCTGCTCGCCCTCGACCGGGAGGCCGAGGAGGCGGCGGCCTCTTTGGGGGCGGAGCCGCTCACGACGTTCCGGCGGATCATCCTGCCGGCGCTGGCCCCGGCGATCGCCTCCGGCACGGCGCTGGCCTTCGGCCGGGCGATGGGCGAGTACGGGTCGGTGCTACTCATCTCCGGCGGGCTGCCCAGGACCTCGGTCGCGTCGCAGTACGTGTTCACCCAGATCGAGAACGACGAGTACGTATCGGCCGCCGCGGTATCTACAGTCTTGCTGCTGATCAGCGTGGTCGTGCTGGCGGTACTCGGCGAAGTACAGCGACGGGCGGCTCGTCGTGGCTAGCCCGATGACCGACACGCCGCCGCCGGTCGTGATCGAGCCGCCGTCGCGCCCGACCCGCACCGCCGCGCCCCGCAAGCGGCGGCTCGTCAAGTACCTGTTGCGGGCCGTGGCCGTCGGATACGTCGCCGTCCTCGTCGCGATGCCCTTGGTGGTCGTCGTCTGGCGCACGATCGACCAGGGCGCGTCGACCTTCTGGGACGCGATCTCTGCTCCGGACGCCGTGCACGCCTACCAGGTGACCGCCGAGGTGGCCGGGCTGGCCGTGCTGATCAACACGGTGTTCGGGGTCGGGGTGGCCCTGCTGCTCGCGCGGTACCGCTTCCCGGGGCGGTCGCTGCTCAACGTCTTGATCGACGTCCCGATCTCGATCTCACCGATCATCGTCGGGTTGGCGCTCGTGCTCGTATTCGGCTGGACGACGGGATGGTTCGGCTCGGAGCTGCAGAACGCGGGCATCGAGGTGATCTTCTCGACTCCCGGCATGGTGCTGGCCACGGCATTCGTCTGCCTGCCGCTGGTGGTGCGCGAGGTGCTGCCCGTCCTCGAGGAGGAGGGCATCGAGCAGGACCAGGCCGCTCGCTCGCTCGGCGCCAACGCCTTGCAGCGCCTGGTCCGCATCACCCTGCCGACCATCAAGTGGGCGCTCGCTTACGGCGTGGTGCTGAGCATCGCCCGCGCGCTCGGCGAGTTCGGCGCGGTGCGGGTCGTCTCGGGCGACGTCACCGGGCAGACCCAGACGCTGACCCTCGTGGTCGACCAACGGGCCGAGCAGTTCGAGCCCGGCGCCTACCAGCTGTCGATGGTGCTCATCGCCGTGTCGGCGATCTGCATCGTGGTGATCTCGCTGATCCGTCCCCGAGGAGAGCGATAGGCATGGGCATTGCTGCGCACGGAATCAGCAAGCGGTTCGGCGACTTCGTGGCGCTCGACGATGTCGACCTCGACGTCGAGAGCGGTCAGCTCACCGCACTCCTCGGCCCGAGCGGTGGCGGCAAATCCACGTTGCTGCGCATCATCGGCGGCCTGGAAAACCCCGACGAAGGCACTGTGCACATCGACGACGTCGAGGCCACCGGCGTGCCGGCCCAGCGCCGCAACGTCGGGTTCGTGTTCCAGCACTACGCCGCGTTCAAGCACCTGTCGGTATATCGCAACGTGGCGTTCGGGCTGGAGATCCGGCACCGCCCGAAGGCCGAGATCCGGCAGCGTGTGCATGAGCTGCTCGAGCTGGTGCACCTGGACCAGTTCGCCGACCGGTTGCCGTCGCAGCTGTCCGGCGGGCAACGCCAGCGCATGGCTCTGGCCCGGGCGCTGGCCGTCGAGCCCAAGGTGCTGCTGCTCGACGAGCCGTTCGGCGCCCTGGACACCAAGGTGCGCAAGGAGCTGCGCGACTGGCTGCGCCGCCTGCACGACGAGGTGCACGTCACCACCGTGTTCGTCACGCACGACCAGGAGGAGGCGCTCGAAGTTTCCGACGAGATCGTCGTGATCAACAACGGGCGGATCGAGCAGACCGGCACGCCGAACGACCTCTACGACCACCCGGCCAACGACTTCGTCATGAGCTTCCTCGGCCCGGTGACCCAGCTCGGCGAACGCCTCGTCCGCCCGCACGACATCGAGGTGCTCGGCGCCGAGACCGCGGGCGCCGTGCCCGGCGAGGTGGTGCGCCTCGTCCGGATCGGCTTCGAGGTCCGCGCCGAACTGCGCGCGGGTGACAGCGACCCATGGGTGCAGCTGACCCGCGGGCAGGCCGACGCCCTCGACCTGCAGCCCGGACGGGCCGTGTGGCTTCGCCCGGCCCACGATGCCTCGACGCTCGCGGCAAGTTAGGCCCGTCAGGTATCGGTCTCGGCGCGCCGGGCGCGAGCCCGCCGCTTGCCCTCGTGCATCGCCTGTACCCGCGCGATGGGGATGGCGCGGCCCTCTTCGACGACGTCGGCGGGCAGCTGCTGCGGCTCGGGCATCAGGTCCGCCCACGGGTCGCCACTCGCGAGCAGCGCCGGAACCGTCCGCACGGTGAAGTCTCGGGGGACGATCCGGTCGAGTTCGTCCCAGGGCAGCGGGAACGAGACCGGGACGCCGTCGCGTACTCGCGGGCTGTAGGCCGCCACGACCGTGGCGCCGCCCGCGCGGGTCGAGTCGAGGAAGACCTTGCCTTCCCGCTCCTCGCGGACGAACGCCGTCGTGGCCAGGGCGGGATCGAGGCGCTCGGCCCGGGCCGCCAGCGCGCGGGTGGCGGCCGCGACCTCCTCCGGCGTCGCCGACCCGACCGGCACGACGACGTGGACCCCCTTGGCGCCGCTCGTCTTCACCGCCGCGGTGAGCCCGGCGTCGTCGAGCGCGGATCGCACCAGGTGCGCGGCCCGCACCGCGAGCCGGAACGCGTCCCCCTCCGGAGGGTCGATGTCGAGGACCAGATACGTCGGGTGATCAGGCTGCTCGGCCCGGAACAGAGTGGGGTGGTACTCGACGGCGCGTTGGTTGGCGAACCACAGCAGTGTCCGCCGGTCGTTGCACAACGCGTACCGGACGGTGCGTTTGGACGCCTCGGCCCACACCGGCATCGTCGCGACCCAGGGCGGCGTGTACTTGGGGACGTTCTTCTGCATGAACGGGGCCTGGCCGCGCAGCACTCGCACCACCGACAGCGGGCGATCCCGCAGCTCGCGGATGAGGCGATCGCCCACCGTGTCGAGATAGTCGACCAGATCCCGCTTGGTGGCATCCGCCCCGTCGAACAGGGGTTGGTCGAGATTCGTCAACGGCACGCCGTCACGCACGTCCTCAGAACTCATCGCCCCATCGTGCACCGCGGGACCGTCAGGCCGCGCCGGAGGCGGACTGGTACTCGCCTTTCCTAGATGGAATGCGAAGATGCGGGGGTGGAGATCTCGGCGAAGACCGACTATGCGGTGCGGGCGCTGCTCGAGCTCGCGTCCAGAGCACCGAACCTCGTCAAGATCGAGGTGATCATCAGCGAGCAGAAGCTGCCTCGGAAGTTCGTCGAGGCGATCCTGGGGGAGTTGCGCCGCGCCGGGTTGGTGCGCAGCCAGCGCGGGGCCGAGGGGGGCTACGCGCTGGCCCGTCCGGCGACCGAGATCACGCTCGGGCAGGTGATCCGCGCCGTCGACGGGCCGCTGGCCGAGGTCCGGGGCCTGCGTCCGCACGAAACCGCGTATATCGGCGTCGCCGAGCAGCTGCCCCACGTGTGGGTGGCCGTGCGCGCCGCCCTGCGCCGGGTGCTCGACGAGACGAGCCTGCAGCAGGTGCTCACCGGCAAGCTGCCCCCACACGTCAAGCGCATGGTGGACGCCCCCGACGCCTGGCTGCCTCGGTAACTGGCTACCTCGGTAACTGGCTGCCGCGGTAATCGGTAGGTCCGATCCGGGGCGCACGGCATGATCTGCTCGTGCCAGGACGCCTGCGACGGGGACCACTGCGTGAGCTCCCGGTCGAGGTCGGCGCGCTGGCCGCCGTCGCGTTCATGGTCGCGGTGGGATTCGGGGTGGTCGCCCCGGCGATCCCGCTGTTCGCCCGCCACTTCGGAGTGAGCAAGACCGAGGCCAGCGCAGTTATCAGCGCCTTCGCGGCGGCTCGGCTCGTGACGGCGCCGTTCGCCGGGCGGCTGGTCAACGCGTTCGGCGAGCGGGTGATGCTCGCCGCCGGGATCGGCATCGTCGCGGTGTCGAGCCTGCTGGCCGGGTTCTCCGGCGACTACTGGCAGCTGCTCGTGTTGCGGGGCATCGGCGGCGTCGGGTCGATCATGTTCAGCATCAGCGCGTCCAGCCTGCTCATCCGGGTCACTCCACCCCATCAGCGCGGACAGGCGCAGGGCGTGTTCGCCGGCGGGTTCCTGCTCGGGGCGATCGCCGGGCCGGCGCTCGGTGTCGTCGCGGCCTGGTCGCTGCGGGCGCCGTTCTTCCTCTACGCCGGCACGCTGGCCGTTGCCGGCGCGATCGCGCTCGGCGCGTTGCGGCACAGCGAGCTGGCCGCGCGTCCGGTGCCGGGCGGCGTGACCCTGCGGCTGCGCGACGCGCTGCGCAACCGCGCCTACGTCGCCGCGCTGCTCACCAACCTGTCCGAGAACTGGGCGATCGTCGGGGTCCGCTCGGCGATGGTGCCGCTGTTCGTCCACGACCGGTTGGCGCTGAGCTCGATCTGGACGTATATCGGGTTCTTCGCGTTGAGCGCGGTGAGCGGCACCCTGCTGTTGCCGTTCGGCAAGCGCGCGGACACGGCCGGGCGCCGGCCCGTGCTGCTCGTCGGGCTGGTGATCGGCGCGATCGCCCTGGCCTGCGTGCCATTGGTGTCCGGCGCCATCGGGCTCATTGCCGTGATGGCCGTGCTCGGCGTGTCCGGAGCTGCGTTGTCGGTGGCCTCCGGCGCGATCCTCGGCGACGTCGTGGGCGGTCGGGGCGGCACCGTCGTCGCCACGTACCAGATGGCGGGCGACGCGGGCACGGTCGCCGGTCCGCTCGTCGCGGGCTGGCTGGCCGACGCGCACGGGTACGGAGCGGCGTTCGGGGTGGCCGCGGCCATGGTGGCGGTTCCCGTCGCGGCGGTGGTGGCCGCACCGGAGACCGGCAAGGTCACCAAGGCGCGAGAATCGACGAATGCGGCCTGAACTCGTCCTCGGCGACATCACCGAGCAGCACGTCGACGCGATCGTGAACGCGGCCAACTCCTCGCTGCTGGGAGGCGGCGGGGTCGACGGCGCGATCCACCGGCGCGGCGGGCCGGCCATCCTCGAGGAATGCCGCGCGCTGCGGGCGAGCCGATACGCGCGCGGCCTGCCCGAAGGCGCGGCCGTCGCGACGACGGCCGGCGCACTACCCGCCCGGTGGGTGATCCACACGGTAGGCCCGGTCTACTCGGCGCGCGACGACCGCGGCGAGACCCTGCGGTCCTGCTACGCGACGTCCTTGCGGGTGGCGGACGAGCTCGGCGCGGGCTCGGTCGCGTTCCCGCTCATCTCCTCCGGTGTGTACGGCTGGCCGATCGAGGACGCGGTGCACCAGGCCCTCTCCGTGCTGCGCGACGCGACAGTCGACGTGCGGCTCGTGCTGTGGCAGGAGTCGACGCTGCGAGCGGCCGAGCGGGCGATGGAAGGATGACCGGGTGGTCAACTTCGAGTTCGAGGGCAAGCGTCCGACGATCGCCGACGACGCGTTCATCGCGCCGACCGCCACGATCATCGGCGACGTGACGATCGAAGCGGGCGCATCGGTCTGGTACGGCGCGGTGCTGCGGGGCGACTGCGGGCCGATCATCGTCCGCGAACGCGCCAACATTCAGGACGGCGCCGTGGTGCACTGCCCGCCCGGCGTCACCACCGAGATCGGCCCGGGCGTCACCGTCGCGCACCTGTGCGTGGTGCACGGCGCGGTGCTGGAGGAGGAGTGCCTGATCGGCAACGCCGCCATCGTCCTGGACGGGGCGCGCGTCGGTGCTCGCTCGATGGTCGCGGCGCACGCGCTGGTGACGCCCGGCACCCAGATTCCGAGCGGCGTGCTGGCCCTCGGCGCGCCGGCCAAGGTCAAGGGGCCGATCGAGGGACTGCCCGCCGCCTGGGTCGCCGCCAACCCGGCGTTCTACGCCGACCTGGCCCAACGGCATCGTGCGGGCATCGCGCAGATCTGACCACCGGCGTACTCACCGTAGGATCGCGGAATGATTCGCCGCGCTACCACTCGCACCGTGTCCGCCACTGGCGGTGGCCAGATCGCCACGACGGTGCTGCCAGGGGGCCTGCGGGTCGTCACCGAGACGATGCCCGGGGTACGCAGTGCGAGCATCGGCGTGTGGGTACCGGTCGGCAGCCGGGACGAGTCGCCGGCCGTCGCCGGGGCCAGCCACTTCCTCGAGCACCTGCTGTTCAAGGGCACGGCCGCCCGCTCGGCGCTCGACATCGCCAAGGAGATGGACGCCGTCGGCGGTGAGTTCAACGCGTTCACCGAGAAGGAGCACACCTGCTACTACGCGACGGTGCTCGATCGTGACCTGCCGCTGGCCATCGACATCGTCACCGACGTGGTCCTCAACGCGACGGTCACCGCGCAGAACGTCGACGTCGAGCGCAGCGTCGTCCTGGAAGAGATCGCGATGCGCGACGACGACCCGGCCGACCTCGTGCACGACGAGTTCGCCAGCGCGTTGTTCGGCGATGTCCCGCTCGGACGGCCGATCCTCGGCACCGTCGAGTCGATCGGCGCCCTGACCCGGCGCCAGGTCGCCGGCTACTACCACCGGCGCTACCGTCCCGACGGCATGGTGATCGCGGCCGCCGGCAACGTCAACCACGCGGCGGTCGTCAAGCAGGTGCGCAAGGCGTTCGCCGGCCACCTCGACCTCGACGCCGAGCCGGCGGCCCCGCGGGGTGGACAGACCACCCGGGTGGGCGGGCCGGCCGAGGCCGTCAAGATCGTCACCGACGACACCGAGCAGGCCAACGTCGTCGTCGGCATGCGCGCCGTCTCGCGGCACGACGACCGGCGCTGGGCGCTGGGGGTGCTGTCCGCGGCGCTGGGCGGGGGGATGAGTTCGCGGCTGTTCCAGAGCATCCGCGAGGTCCGCGGCCTGGCCTACTCCGTCTACACATTCGGCAGCAGCTACGCCGATGCCGGCCTGTTCGGGGTGTACGCGGGCTGCCAGCCGGGCAAGGCCGATGAGGTGCTCGATCTGATCAGCACCGAGCTCGACCGGGTCGCGAAGCGGGGGGTCACCGCCGCCGAGGTGCAGCGCGGTAAGGGGCAGATGAGCGGGGGCATCGTCCTCAGCCTGGAGGATTCCGCCTCGCGAATGACCCGCATCGGCAAGAGCGAGCTCGTGTACGGCGAGGTCCTGGCCGTTGACGAGCTGTTGCAGCGCGTCGAATCGGTGACGCGCGACGACGTGGTCGACATGGCTGCCTACCTCCTCCAGCAGCCGCGCTGCCTCACGGTGGTCGGTCCGTTCGACGAGCACGCATTCGACGGAGCTGTCTAGTGAGCCAGACCGAGCCGATCCAGGTCGGGGTACTGGGCGCGCGGGGACGCATGGGCCAGCAGGTCTGCCAGGCCGTGGTCGAAGCCGAGGACATGGATCTGGTCGCGGCCGTCGACGCCGGTGACTGGCTGTTCAGCGTGTCTGACGGCGGCGCCCAGGTGCTGGTCGACTTCACCCATCCCAACGTCGTGATGGACAACATCCGGTTCGCCATCGACCAGGGAATCCACGCCGTGGTCGGCACGACCGGCATCAACGACGAGCGGCTGGACACGATCCGCGAGTGGCTGGCCGACACGCCCGACCTCGGCGTGCTGGTCGCCCCCAACTTCGGCATCGGGGCCGTGCTGGCGATGAAGTTCGCCCAGCTGGCCGCGCCGTACTACGAGTCCGTCGAGATCGTCGAGCTGCACCATCCGGCGAAGGTGGACGCCCCGAGCGGCACCGCCGTGCGTACCGCCGAGCTCGTCGCCCAGGCCCGGGCCGACGCCGGCCTCGACGCCCCGCCGGACGCCACGACACAGTCCCTGGACGGGGCGCGCGGTGCCGTCGTCCAGGGCGTGCACGTCCACTCGGTGCGGGCGGCCGGGCTGGTCGCGCACCAGGAGATCCTGTTCGGCACGAACGGCGAGACCCTCTCGATCCGGCACGACTCGTTCGACCGGGTCTCGTTCATGCCCGGCGTGCTGCTCGGCATCCGCCAGGTCGCCTCACGTCCGGGCCTCACCGTCGGGCTGGAGCCACTGCTCGGCATCTAGTGCCCTATCGCTCCCGCCCGGCCGGGCCTACGCTCTGGGCGGCGCGCGCAGGGGGCGCGGGCCCTTACATCGCGGAGGTGGCGATGTTCATTCAAGTCATTCAGGGGAAAGTCGCCGACGAGTCCAGCCTGCGGGCGGTGATGGATCGGTGGGTGCGCGACTGCCAGCCCGGCGCGGTCGGCTGGCTCGGCTCCACGTCGGGGATCACCGATGACGGCACGTTCGTCGGGGTCGTCCGGTTCGAGTCGGAGGACGCCGCGCGGCGCAACGGCGAGCGCCCCGAGCAGGACGCCTGGTGGAACGAGGCCGAGAAGTGCTTCGCCGGCGAGGTGACGTTCCTGGATTCCTCGGATGTCACGACCTGGCTCGCGGGCGGCTCGGACGACGCCGGCTTCGTGCAGGTCATCGAGGGGCATCTGCAGGACCCGGAGCGGATGCGTTCGATGATGGAGCAGCACAGCGACGAGATCCGCCAGATGCGTCCGGAGATCATCGGGGCGACGGTGGCGGTGCGCGACGGCGGCGACTACGTCCAGACCATCTACTTCACCTCGGAGGCCGAGGCGCGCGCGGGCGAGAAGGTCGAGCCGCCACAGGACGTCGCCGAGGCGATGGCCGAGGAAATGCAGGATGCCAGATTCTTCGACCTGCGCCATCCGATGATGATGTCGCCCGGTTAAGGGGAGCAGTTAGCGGATCGGCCCCTCGTGTGTTGGGATGACGGCAGACATCCGCCGTCCGAGGAGTGCGCATGAGGCGCCGATCCGCACTCACCTGCGTGATCGTGGTCTGCCTGGTGGGATCCACCGCGGCAGCCGCGCCTCGCTGGTCGGCGCCTCGATCACGGCTGGCCGTTCCGGCGCCCGCCAGCGCGAAGCATCGGCTCGACCATCGCCAGTTCCTGATCCCGCCGAGCAGCGACGAGTGCATGACGGTCTATCGCCTCGAGTGCTACCTGCCGCCGCAGATCCGCACGGCCTACGGAGTCACTCCGCTCCTGGACGGCGGCACTGACGGATCGGGCACGACGATCGCGATCGTCGACTCGTTCGGCTCGCCGACCATCGAGCACGATCTGCACGTGTTCGACCAGGCGTGGGGCCTGCCCGACCCGCACCTCGAGACGATCACGCCGGCCGGGCCGGTGCCACCGTTCGACGCCACCGATCCGGAGATGACGGGCTGGGCGTTCGAGACGACGCTCGACGTCGAGTACGCGCACCTGATGGCGCCCGGCGCCGACATCCTGGTGGTGGCCACGCCGGTGTCCGAGACCGAGGGCGTCGCCGGCTTCCCCGAGATCGTGCAGGCCGAGAACTACGTCATCGACAACGGCCTGGCCGATGTCATCTCGCAGAGCCTCGGGGCGGCCGAGCAGACCTTCCCGAGCGCCGAGCGGCTGCGTTCGCTGCGTAGCGCCTTCGAGAACGCGGCCAAGCACGGGGTCACCGTGGTCGCATCGTCCGGCGACTCCGGCGCGACCGACTACCAGAACGACCAGCAGACGCTGTACTCCTACCCGGTCGACTCGTGGCCCTCGACCGATCCGCTCGTCACGAGCGTCGGGGGCACCCATCTGCGGCTGGCCGCCGACGGTGCGCGCACCGCGCCCGATGCGACGTGGAACGACGAGTACGGCGCCGGCGGGGGCGGCGTCAGCACGGTGTTCCCGCGGCCGGCGTTCCAGAACGGTGTGCGTGGCGTCGTCGGCGACTACCGCGGCACGCCCGACATCGCGCTGTCGGCCGCCGTCGACGGTGGAGTGACCGTCTACACGTCCTACGACGCCGACGACACGGGCTGGAGCGTCGTCGGTGGCACGAGCGAGGCCGCACCGCTGTTCGCCGGCCTGGTGGCCCTCGCGACCCAGCGGGCCGGGCATCGCTTAGGCGTCATCAACCCGGCGCTGTACCGATTGGCGTCGCGCCCGGGTAACGGCATCGTCGACGTCACGCTCGGCGACAATTCCTACGGCGACGTGACCGGCTACTCGGCCGGACCGGGGTACGACCTGGCGAGTGGGCTCGGCACCATCAACGCCGCTCGTTTCGTCCCCGCTCTGGCCAAGGCGGTTCGCCCCACGAAGTGGGCCCAGCCCTGACGGTAGCCGCGACGGTTTTGGTCGCCCAGCGTCATATACGCGGCTGGACGACCAAGACCGGAGAGAGTGCCCGTTCTCAGCGGTTGTTGGACGGGCCAACCTGAGTCTGCAGCCAGGCTGTAAGCGGGCTCAGGGTGCGCCACGACTTCGCGACCTCGGTCTTGGCGCGCTTGGTGGACAGCCAGGCTGGGCAGCCGAAGTCGCGATGGGCCGTCAATGTCTTGTAGCGCAGCCATTCGCCCCGCGGATGATCCTTGGGGTAGCCGTTCGGCACTCGCGTGAGCTGCTGGCCGTTGATGGTGAAGCCGGCTTTGCGGACGGCGGCGGTCGCCCGCTCCAGTTCGGCGCCGGCGACGTCGTCGGCAACGGCACGACGGAGCCGCTCGACCTGATCCGACCCGGTGTCCCAGTACCCGCCGGCAACGTACAGCCCGGCTGCGGACACGGCGACGTACAGCGATGCCTCATCGAACCAGGCGCCCTGTTGGGTCTTGTACGGCGTCTTGTCCTTGGCGAACCGTACGTCACGGTACGGGCGAAACAACTTGGCTGGGCCGAACTCGTCGGCCAGCTCGGCGGCGAGCGCCTCCAACGGGGCGCGCACCGACTCGTCGTACACGTGCTTGTGGGCCGTCCAGAACGACTTGCTGTTGTCGTTCTCGAGGTCCTCGTAGAAGTCCAGGGCCGCGATCGGGATGCCGGTGAACGTCATGCCAGCTCCTTCAGGGACGCGTGCAGCCGCAGCTCGCGGATCTCGCCGGCCCCGGTGTCGAGGGTGCGGGCGTAGCCGTCGGTCTCCCATCCGGCCGAGCGCAGGAACCCGAGGGAGGCCGCATCGGCGATGGGCAGCCAGGCGATGGCCCGGACCATGCCGTCGTCACGGGCGTGGTCGATCACGGCGGCCAGCAGCCGGGATCCGTGCCCGCGCCGTCCCCATCGCGGCTCGACGAGCAGCGGCCCGATCTGCACCGTGGCCTCAGGATCCGGATCGCCTTCCTCCAGATCGTCGGGGGGCCCGGCCGCCGCGAAGCCGACGATCCACTGCTGCTCCAGCGCGACCAACACGTGGTGTCGCGGGGTCGGCGGTTCCTGGACGGCGGCTGACCAGGCCGGCTCGGCCGCCTCGACGGACAGCGAGTCGAGTACCTGCGCGGGCAGGATCGACGCGTACGCCGTGCGCCACGTCTCGACCTGGATGCGCGCGATCTCGGGTACGTCGCCGGGTTGCGCCAAGCGCACACTCACATCGGCCACGGCCCCGACGATAGCCGCTACCGCAGCCGGTACCTGACCTCGGGCAGGGTCACCCCGCCCAGCATCGTCGTGTCCCGGGAAGCGCCGTCCGCCGTCAGCCTGGCGATCTCGTAGAACCTCCGCGCCCGCGCGTTGTCGCGCAGCACCCACAGCACGATCGGACGGTTCGCGAGTGCCTCGATCGTCCGGGAGAGCAGCGCCCGCCCGACGCCCGTCGACCAGTGGTCGGGGTGGGCGTAGAGGGCGTACACCTCGCCGGCGACCGGCAGGTCAGCGTCCCGGCAACCGCCGTACGAGCAGAAGCCCACGATCGCGGTGGCCTGCTCGGCGACGAGCGCCTGGCGGTCGCCGGCGACGATGCCGGCCCGCCAGCGGCTGATCGCCGCCGCGTGGTCGAACTCGTCGAAGAATGCCGCTGGAACGTAATCGCCGTAAGCCGCCCGCCAGGAGGCGAACCGCACGGCATCGACGGCGCCCGCATCGTCGGGTACCGCCGCGCGAACGACGACGGTCACGCCTCGTCGGGGCCTGCGGCTGCTTCAGCGAAGGCCTGTTCCTCGTCGCGCTCCTGCCGCCGTTTGCGCAGGTGGACGGCCAGGTAACCCGCGGCGATGACGGCGATCAAGGCGATCGGCAGCCAGGTCAGGTACCTGCTGACGGTGTTCAGCGCGGACGCGAACGCGTAGCCGAGGAAGACGCAACCGGCGCCCCACAGCAGACCGCCGGCCGCGTTCCAGGCCAGGAACGTGCGATAGCGCATGCCGCTCATGCCGGCCATCGAGGGCATCAGCGCCCGCAGCAGGGCGGTGAGCCGCCCGAGGAAGACCGCCTTGCCACCATGGCGGTGCAAGAAGCCGTCGACTTTGGCCCAGCGGGGCTCGCCGATCCACTGTCCGAGGCGCGAACGCCGGATGGGCGGACCGAAGTACCGCCCGAACTCGAAGCCGACCGTGTCGCCGACAATCGCGCATACCACGGCGATGGCGGCCATGATCCAGACGTTGAGCGGGCCGTAGCGGCAGAAGTAGCCGGCCACCAGCAGCGCGATCTCGCCGGGGAGCACGAAGCCCACCAGAATGGCGGCCTCGGCGAAGGCGAGGCCGCCGGCGATGAGGTACAGCCACGAACCGACGGCGTCACCGATGTGGTGCATCAACGTCTCGAACATCGACGCATAGTGACACGGACGGGCGGTACGTCCGCATGCGCGGTCCGGAAATCAACTGACGGTGTCGGTGGGGGCGCATAGTGTCCAGCTAGTGAAGAGCCTGATGTCCGGGCGCGTGTGGTTGGCGCTCGTGACGGTGTACATCGTGTGGGGCTCGACCTATCTCGCCATCAAGTGGACGGTGCAGACGATGCCCGCGCTCACCTCGGCCGGCGTGCGCTTCGCCGTCGCCGGAGCGCTGCTGGGCGTCCTCGCGCGAGCCCGCAAGGGCCGCGCGGTGTGGCGGATGGAACCGGCCCGCTGGCGCAACGCGGCTATCTGCGGCGTCCTCCTGCTCACGGGGGGCAATGGGCTGGTCGTGCTGGCCGAGACCCGGATTCCGTCCGGTCTCGCCGCCCTGTTGGTCGCGGTGGTGCCCCTGTGGATGATCCTGCTGCGCGGCGCCCTGGGCGATCGCACGCCGATGCTGTCGATGGCCGGCGTCCTGATCGGTCTGGGTGGGGCGGCGCTGCTGCTGCTACCCGGCTCGGGAGGTCACATCAACCTCGGCTACTCGCTGCTCGTCGTGCTCGCCGCGCTGTCCTGGGCGCTGGGCTCGGTGCTGGTCGTGCGGGTACGGGTGCCCGGGGAGCCGGCGGTCATGTCCTCGGTCGAGATGCTCGCCGGGGGAGCGGTCCTGCTGTTGGTTGCCGCGGCTCGGGGCGAGTTCGCCGACCTGCACCTGGGCGACATCAGCGGCAAGTCGTGGCTCTCGCTGGCCTACCTGATCGTGTTCGGTTCCATCGTCGCGTTCAGCGCGTACATGTACGCCTTGAGCAACGGGCCCCCCTCGCTGGTGGCCACCTACGCCTACGTCAACCCGCTCGTGGCAGTGTTCCTCGGCGTGCTGCTCGACCACGAACACCTCACCGCGACCGAGCTCGCCGGCGGCCTGGTGATCGTCGCCTCGGTCGGCGTCGTGGTCAGTGCCGAGGGCCAGCATCGACGGCGAGTCGCTCGACGGGCCCGGCTGACCGGGGACGAGCCCGCGGTGGCCGCCCGATGAGTCGTCCGGTAGAGGGGCTGAGGGCTGCGGCTGCCCGGCGGATCGCCCTCGCCGCCCAGGGTTTCGCCGATCCCCGACCGACCGGACGGGTGGACGCGCGGCACATCCGGCGCGTGCTCGACCGGGTGGGGCTACTGCAACTCGACTCGGTCAACGTGTTCTGCCGTTCGCACTACATGCCGGTGTTCTCGCGGCTCGGTCCGTACCCCCGCGAGGCTCTCGACAAGATCACCGCGCACACGGCCGGACCCGTGCGCCGGGAGTTGTTCGAGTACTGGGCGCACGAAGCGTCGCTCATCCCGGTCGAGCTGCAGCCCTACCTGCGCTGGCGGATGGCCCGCGCCGACGACGACGCGTGGGGACACATGGTGCGTACCGCCCGGGACTTCCCCCAGCTCATCGACGAAACCTTCGAGCTGGTCACCCGGCAGGGCCCGGTCCGGGCGGGCGACACCGGCATCCCGCGCCCGGATCCGCGTCCGGGGCACATGTGGAACTGGCACGACGGCAAGGTCGCGCTCGAATACCTCTTCTGGTCCGGACGGATCACCGCGGCCCGGCGGGTGAACTTCGAGCGGTACTACGACCTGCCCGAACGGGTGCTGCCCGCGGAGATCGTCGGCGCTCCGACGCCGTCCGACGACGAGGCGCAGCGCGAGCTGGTGCGGGTCGCCGCCCGCGCGTACGGGGTGGCCACCGAGCCCGATCTCGGCGACTACTTCCGGCTGCCCCGCGCCGAGTCGAAGCTGCGGGTCGCCGAACTCGTCGAGGCCGGCGAGCTGCTGCCGGTGAGCGTCGAGGGCTGGAAGGCGCCGGCCTACCTGTGGCCGGACGCCCGGCGTCCCCGCCGGATCGACGCGCGGGCACTGCTCACCCCGTTCGATTCGCTGATCTGGTTCCGGGAGCGCGCCGAGCGGCTGTTCGGGTTCCGCTACCGCATCGAGATCTACACCCCGGCGGCCAAGCGGATCCACGGCTACTACGTGCTGCCGTTCCTGCTGGGCGATTCACTCGTCGCGCGCGTGGACCTGAAGTCCGACCGCCAGGCCGGGGTGTTGCGCGTGCAGGGCGCCTTCGCCGAACCCGGCGTCGACGTGTCCCACGTGGCGGCCGAGCTGGCCGCCGAGCTCGCCGTCACCGCGAAGTGGCTGGACCTGGACGGCGTGGTGGTGGGCGAGCGGGGCGATCTCGCCGCCCCGCTCAGCCACGCAGTCGCTTAATCCGCCTTTCGCGGATCTGCTTGTGGACCCGCTCGCAGGCTCGGGGTCCAACGCAGATCCGCACCGCTCCTTCGTCGCGGGCCGCGTGGCGGCGGCGGGCTCTTCGCGCGAGCGCTCATCGCGTCTTCGGATACCTAGCGAGCTATCGCGTCGTTGGGGACGGATGGCTCGGCGCGGAAGATGCGGACGTCGCCGCTTCCGGTGCGGGCCTTGATGGTGATCGCGCGGGCCGGGTTGGCCGGGGGGTTGTCCTCGACCGGTAGGTCCGACCGCAGTTGTCCGGCGCCGGTCACCACGTCCAGGCGAGCCGCCTGCCCGGGCGGGAGCCCGACGGACAGGCCGCCGGAGCCGCTGGTCAGGTCGACGTCGCCGGAGGCCGCGCCGATGGACGCTTGGCCCGACCCGGTGCGCATGCGGACCCGGCCGCCGGCCGCGGCAATCTCGAGGGTGCCACTACCGCAGCCGACCTCGACCGAACCGGTGACCTCGCCCAGCGTCACGGTGCCCGATCCGGCTCGGACGACGACCGAGCCGCTCACCCGCTGGGCGCGGGCCGGTCCGCTGCCGTAGCGCAGGCGCAGATCGCCGTCGACGTGGTCGAGCTCGGTCGTCGTCGACCCGGACGAGATGTCCACGTTGCCGGAGCGTCCCGTCACGACGACGTCCGCGCCCCAGCTGGCGATCTTCATCGTCGTGCCGGATGGGACCGTGATGTCGACGTCGAGGGCGTCGCGCCCGCTGTAGCGGCCGGCGAAGACCGGGATGTCGAAGACCGTGCCGCGCGGTTTCGGGCCGTGCACGACGAGCGTGGACTGACGGAACTCGACGACGGTGCGAGCCGCGTAGTCCGAGCCCGGATCGCGCGGCGTGATGGCCACCTTCGCCTCACTGACGCCGTCGTCGGCGTGGACGGTGATCGTGCCGAAGCCGAGTCGGACCTGCAGATCGATCGGGCCGGACAGGTTGAATGCCGAGGTGGTGCTCACAGGATCTCCAATCGAGGATCTGGGGGTCATCCGGTCACCCAGCCGGTGACGCGGTGGGTTCCGCCACGGCCGTGCGGGCCACCGCCGCCCCAGCCCGGGCCGCCGCCCCAGCCGGGACCGCCGCCCCAGCCGCCGCGGCCGCCCGGCCCACCGGAACGGGCCAGGGCCGTGCCCGCCGCGCGAACCAGCCAGGTGTTCACCGACACGCTCTCGGAAGCGGCGGCCTGCTCGATGTCGGCCTTGAGCCGCTCGGACAGGCGCAGCGAGATGCGCGCCGTCGCTTCACCTCGGTCGGAATCGTCGGCCGGCGGCTCGGCGGGGTTCTCCTGCGGGGTCTGGGCGATGTCGACGCGGATCTCGTCGCCGTCGATGGCAACCGAGACAGCCGGTCCGCCGTGCGTGTCGAGCAGCGCCGCGGTGATCTCGTTGGCGGCCGCCGACACGGCGGCGAGCAGGGCCAGGCGTACCGACGCGTCGGCCGTACTGGCCAACGTCGCGGCGATCTGCTGGGTGCGCTCGTCGCCGAGTGCGGCCGAGGCCTGCATCTGGTCATGGACTTGCTGGACGTAGTCGTTAACGTGCATGATGCCACTATGACATCACCTATGACGTCATCGCAACTGCGTTCAGATGTCACGGCGCTGCGCGCATTCGGCGACCTGCTGCGGACGTGCGCCGAGGCGGCGCGTCGCGAAGTCGCGACCGAGCGGCCGCCGGTTAGGCTGGCGGCTGCGCCGTCGTGCGCACAGCCGTCCGCACCGTATGGGAGTTCGCCCGTGGCCGAGACCGTTCCGCTGCACGTCCAGGTCATCGGCTGGACGCACTTCGAGACCCCGCCCGACATCCCGTGGGACACCGATGCCGACGGTGGGCAGGCGCTCGCCGAGTTCGCCGGGCGGGCCTGCTACCAGTCCTGGAAGAAGCCGAATCCGGCCACCGCGACGAACAGCGGCTACCTACGGCACATTCTCGAGGTCGGCCACCTGTCCGTGCTCGAACACGGCACGGTGACGATGTACTTCACCGGCATCTCCCGGTCGCTCACCCACGAGCTGATCCGGCACCGGCACTTCTCGTACTCGCAGCTCTCGCAGCGCTACGTCCCCGAGCGCAACGCCGCCATGGTCGAGCCGGACGTCATCGCCGAGGACCCGGAACTGCACGCCAAGTTCGTCGAGGCGAGCGACGCCGCGGTCCGCGCGTACACCGAGCTGCTCGAGGGCCTGGAGAAGAAGTTCGCCGACGTCGAGCAGGCCACCCTGCGTCGCAAGCAGGCCCGTCAGGCGGCGCGGGCGGTGCTGCCGAACGCCACCGAGACTCGCATCGTCGTCACGGGGAACTACCGGGCCTGGCGGCACTTCGTCGCGATGCGCGCCTCCGAGCACGCCGACGTCGAGATCCGCGCCCTGGCCATCGCCTGCCTGCACGAGCTGCAGCGGGTGGCCCCGAACGTGTTCGCCGACTTCGAGATCAGCGCCCTGCCCGACGGCACCGCCGTCGCGTCCTCGCCCCTCGTCGCCGAAGGTTGACCTGAAGTCAACTTGAGCTTCTAGGGTCGCGTAATGCACGCGATCCGGCAGTACGCGTTCGGCCCGCCGACGGCATTGCAGTACGAGAAGGTGCTCGATCCCGTGCCCGGCGAGGGTCAGGTCCGCATCGCCGTCGCCGCGGCGGGTGTGCACGTCATCGATACGACGATCCGGCGCGGCGTGCCGGGTGGCCCGTTTCCGCTGCCGTCGCTGCCGATGACCCCGGGGCGCGAGGTGGCCGGCGTCGTCGAGGAGGTCGGCCCGGACGTCGACCGGACGTGGCTGGGCCGACGAGTGGTGGCGCACCTCGGCCCGGCGAGCGGTGGCTATGCCGAGCTCGCCCTGGCCGCCGCTGACCGGTTGCACGAGGTACCGCCGACCGTGGCCGAGTCGGCGGCGGTCGCGATGATCGGCACCGGACGGACCGCGGTGGGCATCCTCGAGGCCGCCGAGCTCACGGCCGGCGACGTCGTGGTCGTGACCGCGGCGGCGGGTGGGTTGGGCAGCCTGTTCGTGCCCGAGGCCAAGACGGTGGGCGCGACCGTGGTGGCCCTGGCGGGTGGTCCGCGCAAGGTCGAACGGGCGCGGGCACTCGGGGCCGACATTGCCGGCGATTACACGAGGGCCGGCTGGGCCGATGAGATACGGCGCGCGCTGGCGGGCCGCGCGGCGACGGTCGTGCTCGACGGCGTCGGCGGCTCGGTGGGCCGCGACGCGTTCGACCTGGTCGGCCCCGGTGGGCGGCTGGTGCGGTTCGGATGGTCCTCGGGTGCCCCGGCCGACATCGGGACGGACGAGTTCGAGGCCCACGGCGTGACCGACGCCGTGGTGATCGGGGCCCAGCTGATACCGCGCCTGCCCGAGCTGGAGGCGGCGGCACTCGACCGGGTGGCAACCGGTACCTGGCAACCGCTCGTGCAGGACTTCGCGCTGGCCCGGGCCGCCGACGCGCACGAGGCGATCGAGGCGCGGGCCACGATGGGCAAGGTCGTCCTCGTGCCGTGACGGCCAGGCTCAACTCCCCGCCGGTGGCGGCGTAGCCGGCTCGCTGGGCGTCGGCTTGCGGCGTCGCCACCACAGCACCAGGGCGCCGGCGGCAGCGACCACGAGCAGGAACGGCAGCACTGCTCCGAACGCGATCACCGTCCAGCGCACGAACGCGGTGAACGCGTGCCAGCCACGGGTGAAACCGCCCGATACGCCGCTCGCATGCTGGGCGGCAACCGGCGCCGCCGCGGCCCGCTTCGCGAGCAACTGGAGGCGGATCGTCGCCCGGGCGCTCTGCCGGGTGAGGTCCTGCTGCTGGGCCTCGAGTGACTCCAGGTTGGCCTGGCGGCTCGCGAGCTCGGACTCCAACCTGATCACGTCGCCGATGGAGGCCGCCTTCGCGTAGAGCGAGCGGACTCGGGCCAGCGAGGCCCGCATGCTGGACAGGCGCGAGGTCACGTCGACGACCTGCTGGGTGATGTCGTCGGTGTTCGTGTTGCGGTCGACCTGCTCGCCCAGTGCGGCGAGCTGGTCGAGGTCGCGCTCCAGCGAGTTGGGCGGCACTTCGAGCGTGAGGTCAGCGGTGGCGTGGACGCCCTCGCCGGAGCGCCGGTCGCTCAACACGTCCCCGCCGGCGCTCGTCGCGACCCGGACGGCGCGTTGGGCCTGGGCGTTCACGTCGGCGACGCGCACGGTCAGCCCGGCGGTCTTGGCCAGCGATCGAGCCGGAAGGTCCGGCGCGGACGGGGCCTGGGAAGCGGTGCCGCCAGACCCGGCGCTGGCGGCGGTCGACCCCGCCGCCGCTCCGGCCGCGCTGGGCGGCACCCCCAGGTTGGCGGATTTCTGGCTGCTGCCCGTGCAGCCGGCCAGCAGGAGTAGGGCGGCCGATCCGGCCGCTCCGAGCGCAACGAGTCGTCGCATGGTGTGCCTCCGCAGTGGGTTCCTGCCGGATTGACCACGCGAGGTCGGTAGCGCGTTGCCCAGACGTAGCCGTCCGATGCGAAACAGTGACGTGGACGTGATTTCCCGGCCGAGTCGTGCCTAATTGGCGGCTGCGATCGCGCTGGCAGCGGTAGTTTGGTCCCATGTCGACGCAGGACCTGCGGCGCCCGTTCGGGCGTCTGCTCACCGCCATGGTCACGCCGTTCGGAGTGAGCGGCGACCTCGACCTCGATCGTGCTGCTGAGCTGGCCACCTACCTCGTCGACGAGCAGCGCAACGACGCGCTGGTCGTCAACGGCACCACGGGCGAGTCGCCCACCACCTCGGACGCCGAGAAGGCCGACATCGTGCGCGCCGTCGCCGACGCGGTCGGCGATCGCGCCAAGGTCGTCGCCGGCGTGGGCACCTTCGACACCGTCCACACGATCCACCTCGCCGAGCAGGCCGCGAAGTCCGGCGCCGACGGGTTGCTCGTCGTCACGCCGTACTACTCCCGGCCACCGCAAGCCGGCCTGCTCGCCCACTTCCGCGCGGTCGCCGACGCCACCGAGTTGCCGGTCCTGCTCTACGACATCCCGGGTCGCACCGGCACGGCGATCGAGACCGACACGTTGCTGCGCCTCGCCGAGCACGAGCGCATCGTCGGCGTCAAGGACGCGAAGGGCGACTTGGGCGCCAGCGCCGGGGTGCTGGCCCGGTCCGAGCTCGCCTACTACAGCGGCGAGGACAAGCTGACCCTGCCGCTGCTGGCGGTGGGGGGCTCCGGCGTGGTCGGCACGTCGACGCACTTCAGCGGCGCCGGCACGTTGGCGATGATCGAGGCGTACGACCGGGGCGACGTCGCCGAGGCGCTGCGCCTGCACCGCCAGCTGCTGCCGATCTACACCGGCATCTTCCGGACCCAGGGCACGATCCTGGTCAAAGCCGGGCTAGCCCTGCGGGGCCGGCCGGTCGGTCCGGTGCGTCCTCCGCTGGTCGACGCGACCGAGCACGAGATCTCCCACCTGCGCGAGGATCTCGCCGCCGCCGGTTTGTGAACGACACAGGTACTCACCTCCAAACTGAACGTCGACTTGACCGTTACGGTTAAGCCGTGGCAGGAGGATCCGTGACTCGATCGCGTCCGCAGACCGGTAAGCGGGGCTCGACCGGACGGGCCAGATCGACGCCGGCGCAGCGTTCGGGGTTCTTCGCCTCGATCGGCCGGGGCATCGCCGCGATGTGGCGAGCCCTGGCGGTGGTCGTCGGGGGAGTGGCCCGGGCCGTCGGACGCAACGCTGCGACCGCTCGCGACCTCGATCCGGAGCATCGCCGCGATGGTGGTGCGCTCGGCGTCATCGCCATCGGTGCCATCGCCGCCATGGCGATCTGGGTGCACGGCGCCGGCCCGATCGGACGAGGTCTCACGGCGTTCGTCCGCATCCTGATCGGCAACGGCGCGGGCGTCCTGCCGATCGTGCTGATCGGGATCGGCGTGCACATGCTGCGTCAGGTACCGGAGCCCGAGAGCCGCGGTCGGCTACTCGTCGGATCGATCGCCGTGACCTTGGCGGTACTGGGCCTGCTCGACCTGTGGGCCGACTCCCCGACCAGCGCGCACGGCCGCTCCTACGCCGGGGGCCTGCTCGGGGCGGGCATCGCCGCGCCGCTTCGCCACGGGCTGTCCGCGGTGATCGCGGTACCGCTGCTGTTCGTGCTCGGCGCGTTCGGGGTGCTGGTCGTGACCGCGACCCCGATCAGCCAGCTGCGCCAGCACATCGGTCAACTGTTCGGTCGCAAGCCGGCCCGCGATGGCGCTCCGGCCGACCCGGGCGACGTGCTCCCGGTCGGCGCGGCTAGCAACGCGACCTCCGTCCTGCCGCGCCTGGACGATGAAGGCGACGTGTTCGCCGCGTTGGACGAGCCCGAGGTCGAGCCCGAAGCCGTCGCGCCGAAGCCCCGCAAACCGCGCATCGCCAAGCCCAAGGCCAAGGTCGAGGACGACGAGCCCTTGATCACCGCGCCGATCCAGCTCGAGCTCAACAGCGGCGGGGCGTACACGCTGCCGTCCCTGAAGGACCTGGCCTCGGGCAGCCGGCACCTGGAGCACACCAAGGCGAACGACGAGGTGATCGCCTCGCTGCAGCAGGTGTTCTCCGAGTTCGGGGTCGACTGCGCGGTCACCGGTTTCAGTCGTGGCCCGACCGTCACCCGCTACGAGGTCGAGCTCGGGCCGGGCGTCAAGGTCGAGCGCATCACCCAGCTCACCCGCAATATCGCCTACGCGGTCAAGAGCCCGGACGTGCGCATCATCAGCCCCATCCCGGGCAAGAGCGCGGTGGGTATCGAGATCCCCAACACCGACCCCGAGATCGTCATGCTCGGCGACGTGCTGCGCGCGCCGATCGCCCAGCGCGATCACCATCCGATGGTCGTCGCGCTCGGCAAGGACGTCGAGGGCGGCTTCGTGGTCGCCAACCTGACCAAGATGCCGCACCTGCTCGTGGCCGGCGCCACCGGCGCGGGAAAGTCGAGCTGTATCAACTCGCTCATCCTCTCGGTCCTGACGCGGGCCACGCCCGATCAGGTCCGGATGGTGCTGATCGATCCCAAGCGGGTCGAGTTCGCTGCCTATCAGGGCATTCCGCACCTGGTCACGCCGGTCATCACCAACCCGCGGAAGGCGGCCGACGCGCTGACCTGGGTCGTGCGCGAGATGGACATGCGCTACGAGGACATGGAGGCCTCGGGCGTGCGGCACATCGACGACTTCAACCGCAAGGTGCAGGCGGGCGAGCTCGTGGCCCCGCCGGGTTCCGAGCGGGTGTACACCACCTATCCGTACTTGCTGGTTATCTGCGACGAGCTGGCTGATCTCATGATGGTGGCGCCGCGCGACGTCGAGGACTCCGTCGTGCGCATCACCCAGCTGGCCCGGGCCGCCGGCATCCACCTCGTCGTCGCCACCCAGCGTCCGTCGGTCGACGTCGTGACCGGGCTGATCAAGGCCAACGTGCCGTCGCGGCTGGGCTTCAAGACCTCGTCGCTGGCCGACTCACGAGTCATCCTCGACCAGCCCGGGGCGGAGAAGCTGCTCGGCAAGGGCGACGCGCTGTTCCTGCCGATGGGCGCGAGCAAGCCGGCGCGAATCCAGGGCGCCTACGTCACGGACGGGGAGATCCACAAGATCGTCGAGCACTGCAAGACGCAGCTGCAGCCGACCTATCGCGAGGACGTGACCGCTCCGCAGGCGGCCGCCAAGAAAGAGATCGACGAGGACATCGGCGACGATCTCGACCTGTTCATGTCGGCGGTAGAGCTCGTCGTCTCCACGCAGTTCGGCTCGACGTCGATGCTGCAGCGCAAGCTGCGGGTCGGCTTCGCCAAGGCCGGGCGGCTGATGGACCTGCTCGAGTCGCGCGGCGTGGTCGGCCCGTCGGAGGGCTCCAAGGCGCGGGACGTGCTGGTCAAGCCGGATGAGCTGGACGGGCTGCTGTGGTCCATCCGGGGTGGTGGGCCGACCGAGGACGGCGAGGACGACAACGAGCCGAACTGACCGCGCTACAGCTCCAGCAGCATCCGCACGTTGCCCAGCGTATTCGGCCGCACGTAGGCCAGGTCCAGGAACTCCGCGACACCGGCGTCGTAGGAGCGGCGCATCTGCTCGTAGATCTCGTGCGAGACCGGGGTGCCGTCGATCTCCACGAACCCGTGGCGGCCGAAGAAGGTCTTCTCGAAGGTGAGCACGAACACCCGGCTGACGTCGATCTCCCGGGCGGTCCGCAGCAGCGCCTCGACCAGCAGGTGGCCGAGGCCCCGGCCGGTCAGCGCCGGATCCACCGCGATGGTGCGGATCTCGGCCAGGTCCCGCCAGAGCACGTGCAGCGCGCCGCAGCCGACCACCTGACCGTCCAGCTCGACGACCCAGAACTCCTGGACGTCCTCGTACAGGGTGATCAGGTCCTTGGCCAGCAACACCCGACCGGCGTACTTGTCCACCAGCGCCTTGATCCCCAACACATCACCGGTGCGGGCGCGGCGCGCGACCATGGCTGTCACGTCTGGTCAGCTTAGGGCGCGACCACAGGGCCGATCGTGTCGGCCGGGTCACCCGCTGGCACCAGCGGCGGCGAGAAGATCAAATCGCGCCGGATACCCTGGTGCTGTGCCATCGGGACCTACCGCGCCGAGCGGATCAGCCACACCCCGCGCGGCCCTGGTAACCCTGGGGTGCGCGCGCA
>Ga0137412_10000616_pt1 | contig 25915 bp, 26 predicted proteins | sample CZODoug2_1_16fun_FD_122160 | JGI IMG/M metagenome (GOLD analysis project Ga0137412, IMG submission 122160) | Vadose zone soil fungal communities from Angelo Coast Range Reserve, California, USA - CZODoug2_1_16fungal (Hybrid Assembly) | ecosystem: Environmental > Terrestrial > Soil > Vadose zone... | reverse complement strand
GCGCGGGGGTCTACCCCCCGCCCGATCAAGACGAGCCTGGCGGCGGCCCGGGCCACCAACGGCCCCGCGGTGTCGAACGCCGCCGCGTCGATCAGCTCTGCGTGCACCACCCCCGCCACCACCACCGCGGGCGCAGAGGTCGGCCGGGTGAGGGCGTCGGTGAGCAGGTCCAGCCTGCTCGCCGCGCTCGGTGAGGCGGGCCGGCCGAGATCCCCGGGCGCCTGCGACTCCACCGCGGCCAGCGCATGCAACCGAGCCAACACCTGCCGAGGTGCGGTGGCCCAGCTCGCGCCCAGCATGTCCAGTTCGGCGCTGACCCGCATCGCGGCACGCACGAATTCTCCCGCCGAGTCCTCGGGCAGCGACCCGGCCCGGACGTCATCGAGGGAGACCTCCAGGTCGGCCAACGCCGCGGTGGCGACCACCGCCCGCCAGGCGATCTCCAGTCGCACGGCGGCCGCGTCGGTGCGCAGCACTCGTTGCCCGCCCAATCGATCCACCGCTGCCCGCGCACCCGCGGCGGCATCGGCGACGCCGGGCAGCGTGGTCAAGGCAGCGAGATGATCGATTGCCTCCGGCATCGCAGCAGCGTAGGCGCATGGCTGCCGGGTTGGCGATCGTGGACTGCTAGCGCCCGGCAAACGCCCACCGGCGGCGCGTTTGCCGGGGCGCAACGGTCGCGAGCCACTAGCGTCACAACCGACGATAATCCTCACTCGGAACGCGAGGCGATGGACGGGCTGGCGGGTCATCATCGGCCGGATGGCGATGGTCGGCCGGCGGGCGGGCTCACCGTGCTCGCGGTGGACGACGAATCGCCGGCCCTGTCCGAACTCGGCTTTCTGTTGCGGGCGGACCCGAGGGTGCACCGGGTGCTCACCGCGCGCAGCGGCGCCGAGGCCCTGCGGATGCTGGCCGACAACACCCCCGACGCTGTGTTCCTGGACATCAAGATGCCGGACCTTTCCGGGGTGGACGTGGCCCGCGTGGTCAACCGAATGGCCCGCGCCCCGGCCCTGGTGTTCGTCACCGCCTCCGACGCGCATGCCCTGGACGCCTTCGATTTGGCAGCCGCGGACTACCTGCTCAAGCCGATCCGCCCGGAGCGCCTGCGCGAGGCGGTGCGCCGCATCGCCGCACTGGCGGCGCTGCCCCGGCCGACACCGCCCGCACCGCAGACCGACGAGGAGTCCATTGCCATCGAACTGGCCGGTGTCATCCGGTTGGTGCCGCGCGCCGAGGTGCGCTACGCGCAGGCCCGGGGTGACTACGCGCGACTGTTCACCGCGACCGACTCGCACCTGGTGCGGGTGCCGCTGTCCACCCTCGAGGAACGCTGGGCGTCGGCCGGTTTCGTGCGCATCCACCGCAGCTTCTTGGTGTCGCTGGCCCACGTGCAGGAGGTGCGCTTCGCGCCGGGCCAGGCAACCGTGGTGCTCGGCACCGACGAGTTGCCGGTCAGCCGCCGGCACACCCGGGCGTTGCGTGACCTGCTGGGCCGCCGCTCGATCCGCGGGGAATGAGGGGGCCTACCGCTTGCGCGCGACGGTCAGCCCGTCGGCCACCGGCAGCAGCACATGCTCGACGCGCTCGTCGGCCAGCACATGGTCGTTGAACTCGCGCAGCGCGACGGTGTCCGCGTCGTCGACCGTCTCGTCGACGACCTTCCCTGACCACAACACGTTGTCCACCAGCACCAGCCCGCCGGGACGCAGCCGCGGCACGATCTCGTCCCAGTAGGTGCGGTAGCCGGTCTTGTCCGCGTCGATGAACGCCCAGTCGATAACCGGATCGGTGGGCAGCGCGCGCAGCGTCTCGGCGGCCGGGGCCAGACGCAGCTCGATGCGGTCGGCGACCGCGGCCCGCTCCCAGTACTTACGCGCGATCGCGGTCCACTCCTCGCTGACGTCGCAGCAGAGCAGGCGCCCGTCCGGTGCCAGTGCGCGGGCCACACAGATCGAGGAGTACCCGGTGAACGTGCCCACCTCGACCGCGAAGCGTGGCGCCACGACGCGGGCGAGCAGCGTCATGAAGGCGCCCTGCGACGCCGAGATCTGCATGCTCGACACCCGCCCCAGGCCCGCGTTGTACTCGGCCAACTCACGCAGCAGACCGTCGGCCGGGGTGGCGTGCGCCTCGACGTAGGCACCGAGGGCGGCGGGCAGAAATTCCGATTTCGGGCTCATGGTTGGACGCTAACCCGGGGCCACCGGGGTGCCCTGCACCGGCGGGCAGGGCAGACTGTCGCCCGACCGGATTTCCCCGAGCGGAGGCGCAACGATGAGCGAGGCACCGACCGCGACCGAGCAGGAACCGTCGCTGGGCGAGTTGGTCGCCGCGGCCAGCCGGGACATGTCGGTGCTGGTGCGCAGCGAGATCGAGTTGGCCAAGCTGGAGCTGAGCTCTGAGGTCAAGAAAGCCGCGGTTGGCGGCGGCATGTTCGGTGGCGCGGCGGTGTTCGGCCTGTTCGGCCTGATCATGGGCTCGTTCGCGGCGGCATACGGCCTGGACACGGTGCTGCCGACCTGGGCAGCGTTCCTCATCGTCACCGGTGCCTACCTGCTGATCGCCGCAATCTGCGGCCTCGTCGGCCTCGGTGCAGTCAAGAAGATCGGCCCGCCCGAGCGCACGGTGCGCACCGCCAAGGAGACCGTCACGGTGCTGAAGAAGCGGGGCAAGGACAAGAAGGCCGCCGCCCCGGCCGGCTGACCGACCGTCATGACAGAGCGTCGTCATGGGTGAGGATGGCGACGTCGTCCTGGCCGAAGGTCCCTGGACACATCGCCAGGTCGCGGCCAACGGGGCCCGATTCCACGTGGTGGAGGCCGGCGAGGGCCCGCTGGTCCTGCTGCTGCACGGCTTCCCCATGTTCTGGTGGACCTGGCGCCGCCAACTCCCGGCGTTGGCCGAGGCCGGCTACCGCGCGGTGGCGATGGACCTGCGGGGCTACGGCGGCAGCGACAAGACCCCGCGTGGCTACGACCCGTTCACGCTGTCCGGTGACGTGGCCGGGGTGGTCCGCTCCCTGGGCAGCGCCACGGCCACTCTCGTCGGCCACGGTTGGGGCGGCTTGTTGGCCTGGACCACCGCGGTGCTCGAACCCAAGATCGTGGCCCGCCTGGCGGTGCTTTCCGCCGCGCACCCCCGGCGGATGCGCGCGGCGGTGGCGGCCGACCGACGCCAATTGGCCGCGTCGGCCTATGTGCTCGGCTACCAGCGTCCCTGGGTGCCGGAGAAGAAGCTGATTGCCGATGACTCCGCCGAGGTCGAGGTGCTGCTGCGGGCCTGGGCCGGCGACGGGGGCTGGCCCGACCCGGACAGCGTTGCCCGCTACCGCCGGGCCATGCAGATCGAGGCGGTGGCGCACTGTGCGCTGGAGTACCACCGATGGGCGGTGCGCTCCCTGTTCCGACCGGACGGCATGCGGTTCGCCCGGCGCATGCAAACGCCGATCGCCCGCCCGGTCCTGCAACTACACGGCGCCCGCGACCCCGCAGTGCTGCCCAGCAGCGCGGCCGGCTCCGGGCAGTACGTGGCCGGGCCGTACTCCTGGTCCACCGTGGCCGACGCCGGGCATTTCCCGCACGAGGAAGCGCCCGAGGTGGTCACCGCCGCACTGTTGCGCTGGCTCGCCGAGCAGTAGATCCCGGCTAGCGCAGCCATAACTCGTTCGGCGCAGCGCGGTGGCGGCGCTACCCCGCGAGGGGTGCCAATGGGGCCCAAGCCGACGAAATCAGGCATTTGGGGGAACCATGAACGCAACGCACATCCTGCGCCGGGCCGCGCTGCTCACCGCGACCGTGGGTCTGGCCGGTACCGCGCTGCTGGGCGCGGGCGGCACCGCCTACGCCGCGCCGGGAGAGGACCACGACCACGACCACAACCACGGCTGGCGGCACGACCGCGACCGCAACCACCAGGACGACACCATCGTCGGCATGAAGGCCCGTCACCCGCGCCAGGCGCGCAATTGGGACGACGACCTGGAGCGCTGCAACCCGAGCAGCTGCTGGCGTGGCTTCGGCGGCCACTGGCGCGAGGGCGACCAGCGCCACCACGGCCACGGCGGCGACGACTGATCCGCTACACGCAGGAATCAGTCCCGACGCGGTCGGTGGCGTTGCGCGCCTTCTCCGCGTCGGGCTGTACTTCTTTGGCGGTCAACGCATAGCCGGTCTCGCTGCTCTCCACCGACTTGGCGAAAATCACCCCGAACACGTCGCCGGTCGAGGACAGCAGCGGGCCACCGGAGTTGCCCGGCTCGATCTCGGCGTAGATGGAGAACACGTCGCGGTCCACGGTGCCCGAGTCGTAGATGTCCGGGCCGCGGGCGTTGATCTCCTCCCGGATGCGGGCCTTGGCCAGCTGGTAGGGACCGTTGAGCGGGAAGCCCGCGGCCACCGCGGAGTCCCGACGCGTCCCGGACAGATCGAAGTGCAGCGATGGGGAGTCCAGCCCCGGCACGTAGATCACCGCGATGTCCCGCCGCGGGTCGAACAGCACGACCTTGCCCGGCAGCCGCGCTCCGGTGCCGCCCACCGACACCGTCGGGTCGGTCACCCCGGCCACCACGTGGGCGTTGGTCATCACGTGTTCCTTGGCGAAGACGAACCCGCTGCCCTCCAACGCCTTGCGGCAGGACAACGCCGCGCCCTCCACCTTCACGATGCTCTTGCGCGCGGCCCGGATCTCCGGGGCGGCCAGCGGCCCGGAGTCCGGCGGGTTCACCGGCAGGATGCGTTCGTTGTCGAACGGCCCGAAGACCTGGGTCAGCCCGTTCTTGTTGAGCATCCGGGACAGCGAGCGGTCCAGCTTGTTCGCCGAGGCGGGCATGATCTTGTTGACCGCCGCGAGCACCTCGGACTCGCGCACCTTCTTGGTCACGTTGGGGATCGGCGCGCGGGCCAGCGCGTTGCCCACGAACCAGGCCACCACCAGCAGCGAGATCACCCCGAACACCGCCCCGGTGCTCGCGTCGATAACGTGCCCGGGCCGCCACATCAGACGGTTGCGCATGGTGGTGCCGGCGACCGAGCCCAACAACTGACCAATGGTGGCCAGGGTGAGCACCAGGCCCACGGCGAAGATCGCCTGGCTGAGTTGGTCGTGCACCACCTTGACGATCTTGGGCGCCAGGAAGATGCCGATCAGGCCGCCGCTGATGAACCCGGCGAACGCACAGAAGCCGATCAGGAAGCCCTGCCGGTACCCGGCCACCGCGAACGACAACGCCGAGATGCACAAGATGATGTCGACCATCACGCGCCGACCTCGTCCGGCGAGGGGTACCCGGCCAGCCGCAGCACGTCCTCCGGCAGATCGACGACGACGTCGGTCGACCACGGCCGCTCCCAGCCGGCCAACCGGATCAGCTTGTCCAACAGGCCGGCGGTGAAGCCCCAGACCAACATGCCGTTGACCTGGAAGCCCGCCATCGTCCGACCGGTCGGGGGGTGATGCACCGTCACCCGGTTCGCCGGGTTGACCAGGTCGTCCAGCGCCACGATGTGCACCGCGGCCACCTCATCGGCGTCCACGGCGTGCACCGGTGACGGCTCGCGCCACCAGGCCAACACCGGGGTCACCACGTAGCCTGTGAAGGGGATGAACACCGCGGGCAGCTCGGCGAAGATCTGCACGCCGGCCGGGTCCAGCCCGGTCTCCTCGACGGTCTCCCGCAACGCCGCGGCCGCCGGACCGGCGTCGTCCGGGTCCAACGCGCCACCGGGGAACGCGGGCTGACCGGCGTGCCGCCGCAGCCCGCGGGAGCGTTCGATGAGCAGCACCTGGATGCCGTGCTGGTCATCGCGCCAGAACAGCATCAGCACCGCGGACGGGCGGCCACCGCCGTCCTCGGGCGGCAGGAACCCACTGAGCTCGTCGGCCCGAACGGTGGCGGCGACCTCGACCAACGGGTCGAGCCAGCCGGGCAGGTTCACCCCAGTCCCTTCGCGGGAGCGCTGCCCCGGACGCCGAGTTTTGTCTCCACCGCCCGACGCACCTCGTCCGCGCTGGTGAACGCACCATAGTGGACCGCGGCGATGGTGCCGTCCGATCGCAGGAAGAACGTCACCGGTGGCCCGGGCACGTGTAACGGGCCGCGCACCGCGCCGTGCGGATCGCGAAGCGAGGGCCAGTCCACGTGGTGGTAGTCGTTCCACGCGCGCGCGTCGGCGGGTTCGTCGGACAGGTCCAGGCCGATGAAGCGCACCCGGCCGGCCAAGCTGTGCTCGGCGTCCACCAGGTAGGCCACCTCGTCCCCGCACGGCCCGCACCAACTGGCCCACACGTTGAGCACCGCGGGACCGCGCAAGCTCGCCAACGCGACGGCCGGCCCACCCCCGAGGCAGGGCAGCTCGAGCTTCGGCAACGCCTTGCCCGGCTTACCGCCGGTCGCGGCCAGCGCCTTGTCCAGCCCGGTGCAGGCGATCGCCGGGCCGTCGGGATGTTCGTTCACCGTGGCCACCGGCAGTGCTGATTTCTGCGCCGCGCTCACCGCTCCCGAACTGCCCGAACCGCAGCCGGCCAACAACGCGGCCACCACGACCGCTCCCATCACCGCGCGCACGTCAGTCGGCCCCGGCGGCCACGGCCGGCCCGGTCTTGACCAGCTTGGCCGCCTTCACCGGGTCGGTCTCGCCCTCCCCGAAGGCTGGGCACATTTGGGCCAGCGAGCAGGCGCCGCAGGCCGGCTTGCGGGCGAAGCACACCCGCCGGCCGTGCCAGATCATCCGCTGCGAAAGATCCGTCCATTCCTTCTTCGGGATCAGCGCGCCGACCTCGTGCTCGACCTTGACCGGGTCTTCCTCGGTGGTCCAGCCGAACCGTCGGGACAGCCGGCCGAAGTGGGTGTCCACGGTGATGCCGGGGATGCCGAAGGCGTTGCCGAGCACCACGTTCGCGGTCTTGCGGCCCACGCCGGGCAGGGTGACCAGGTCCTCCAGGCGGGGCGGCACCTCGCCGCCGAAGCGCTCGCACAGCGCCTGCGCCATGCCCAACAGGGAGTTGGTCTTGGCCCGGAAAAAGCCGGTGGAGGCGACGATGGTCTCCATCTCGGCCCGGTCCGCGGCGGCGTAGTCCGCGGCGGTGCGGTACTTCGCGAACAGCACCGGGGTCACCATGTTGACCCGCACGTCGGTGGTCTGGGCGGAGAGAATGGTGGCCACCAGCAGCTCCAGCGGGTTGCTGAAGTCCAGCTCGCAGTGCGCATCGGGGTAGAGCTCGGCGAGCTCACGGCTGATCCGCCGGGCCCGACGGGTACGGCCCAGTGCCGTTTCCGTGGCGAACGACCGGACCATCCGCTCAGCGTACGGGCCCCCCTTGTGTGACGCGGGCCACGTTACGGGCACTACGCTGTCCGGGCCTCGGTGTCGGCACCCACCCGCCTGCCGCCGACCCCGGCAGGAAAGGAGAGTGTCGTGGACGAGGTCATCAAAAGGGCCCCGCTGTTCGCCGCCCTGGACGACGATGCGGCGGCCTCGTTGCGCCGATCGATGACCGAGGTCAGCCTGGGTCGCTCCCAGGTGCTGTTCCGTGAGGGCGACACCGGTGACCGGCTCTACGTGGTCGTCGAGGGCAAGATGAAGCTGGGCCGCACGTCCAGCGACGGCCGGGAGAACCTGCTCTCCGTGCTCGGTCCGGGCGAGATGTTCGGCGAGCTGTCGCTGTTCGACCCGGGCCCGCGCACCGCCACCGCCACCGCGGTCACCGAGTCCCGGTTGTATGCACTGTCCCACCCGGATCTCAAACCGTGGTTGACCGGCCGCCCCGAGGTGGCCCTGTCACTGCTCCGCCAGCTCTCCCGCCGCCTGCGCCGAACCAACGAGGTGGTCGGCGACCTGGTGTTCTCCGACGTGCCGGGTCGGGTGGCCAAAGCGCTGCTGGACCTGTCCAGCCGGTTCGGGGTGCCCTCCGAGGAGGGCCTGCACGTGGCCCACGACCTCACTCAGGAGGAACTCGCCCAGCTGGTCGGGGCGTCCCGGGAGACGGTGAACAAGGCCCTGGCCGATTTCGCGGGCCGTGGTTGGTTGCGCTTGGAGGCGCGGGCCGTCGTCCTGTTGGACATCGAGCGCCTGCAGCGCCGCTCGCGGTAGCCCCGCTCATGGGCGCGGTGGCCGCGCTCATTCATGAGCGCAGCGGGTTCTGTCATGCGCCAGCCGTCAGTTTCAGGGCCCTTTCGGCGCTTTTTCTGACGGCCCGCGCATGACAGTGCCCTGAGCCAGTCAGCCGGTTGTCCACAGGGCGACGATTCGGATGAGGTCCTCGATGGGTTCCGGGCAAGGTCGCCCGCATGCGTCCGCCGTATCCCTCGTACACCGACCCGTTCAGCGCACCTCACGCCGTCGCGCTGGGGCACACCCTCGACGAGTTGCGTCAGGCCGTGCGCGTCGGGCGGCTGATCCGTTTGCGACGCGGCGTGCTGATCATTGCCGAGGCCCGCCGTGCCGCCTCGAGCGACGACGCCTTGCTGCACGCCCAGGACATCGCGGCACTCGGGCTGGCCATGCCGCGGCGACGGCTGATCGCCGTCGGCGCGTCTGCCGCACGAATCCACAAGCTTGCCTTCCGGACCTCGTATCCGACGGACCTGACCGTGGCAGTGGACGAGCGGCTGCGCACCAACGGAACCCACCGCGACGGATACTTCCTGCGCGTCGCGCGCATGCCTGACAGTCATGTTGAAACCAAGCACGGCGTTCTCGTCACGACGCCCGCACGAACGGTGCTGGACGTGGCCGCCCATCATGGCTTCGACAACGGCGTCGTCGCGGCCGAGGCCGGTTACAAAGCGAAGCTGTTCACGCCCACACTGCTCCGTTGCACGCTCGACGATCTGGAAAGACGGCCGGGGATCGAGGTGGCCCGGGACTGCGTCGAGTTCGCCGACCCGGCCATCGAGTCGGTGCTGGAGTCGATCTCTCGGCTTGCGATGCGCGAGCTCGCCCTCCCGATGCCGGCCACGCAGGTCGTCCTCTACGACGACGGCTACATCGAGATCCGCGTGGACTTCTACTGGGAGCCCCTGCGTCTCGTCGGAGAGGCCGATGGCGAGTCGAAGTACACGATGGACGGGCGGGATCCGATGGCCGCGCTGCGCGCCGAACGGGAGCGCGAGCGCATTCTCCGCGAGCTCGGCCACGACGTCGTCAGGTGGAACTGGCACATCGCCAACAATCCGCGGCTGCTCGCGGCCCGTCTGCAGAGCGCCTTCGCCCGCGCCGAGCAGCGTCGCGGTCGCGCCGGCTGAACGACCGGCGCCCACTCTCATACGCCGGACGTCGCTCTGGGGACCTCCGGGGCCCCGAAAACGACGCCCCGCGTAGGAGAGACCTCGCTGCGCTCATGAATGAGCGGTGAGAAAGCGCGGAGAGCCGAGACAACGGAGGGCAGGGCCGACGTTCTCGCGAGTCCCCACCGCGCGCGAACTGCGTCGACCCGGCCCAGCCAGGTGATCCAACCTGGTGGTGCAGGAGCAACTTGCTGAGGTATATGTGACTGGAGTGACTGCACCGGTGTCAAGATCCGCAGCGATTTCGATACCTGCGTGTCGCCCGAGAACCCCGCGGGAACGAACGGTGTGACCAATCCCCCGGGCGAATTGCCCCGACTGGTCGGAATTGTCCGGTTGGCTTACTCTCCCGGCAGGCCTGTCCGACGCAGCGTCCCGAAATTCGCGCCGGCTCCTCGGTCCTAGGAGGTCGCCGTGCACTGGGATTTACTCCCGTCCATCGTCGTCCTCGGCACCCTGACCGCCGGCCTGTACGGCCTGTTGCCGGTCGCGGTTGTGTTCACCTATCGGATCAGCCGCACGATCGGCTTCGTGCACGGCGGCTTCGCCATCTTCGGCGGCCTGGCCTACTCGGTGCTGGTCAACGGCCGGGACCGCGAGGAGGGTTTCGGGCTGCACCCGATCATGCGTCCGCTGCCCGCGCTGCTGCTGGTGATGGTCGCCGGAGCGATCCTGGCCACCCTGTTCGGCGCTGTGGTGATGTCCCGCTGGATGGCCGAGATGCCCGGCGTCACGCTCACCGTGATCTCGATTGCCGGCCTGCTGGTGGTGGGAAACCTGTCCGGGTTCTATCTGCGCCCCGGTGGCTTCTCGCTGGCGACCAGTCCGTTCCCCGAGGGCGGACACCACGTCTTCAAGATCGTGGTCACCAACCACCGGTTGGCCGTGTTGTTGATCCTGATCGGCATCGTCATCGCGCTGACCATCTTCCTCAACAACACCTACACCGGCCTGGCCATCCGGGCCATCTCCGACGACGTTGAGGCCAGCGTGTGGTGCGGGGCCAAGCTGAGGCTGATCGGCGCCGGGGTCTACGGGGTGTCCGGCGCCATCGCGGCGGCGGCCGGTGCGCTCTACGCCTCCGCGGTCGCGGCCGCGGTCGACGGCATGCTCGGCCTGTTCGTCATCGGCCTGCTGCTGGCCATCGTCGGCGGGATGCGCTCGGTGCCGCTGGCCCTGCTCGGCTCGGTGGTCTACGGCGTGCTGAACACCGCGCTGGTCGCCGGACTGTGGGGCACGGTCCCGGTCGGCCGACAGAACGTGATTCTCTTCGCCACGCTGATCGCGCTGATCGTGGTCGCCGCGCGGTTCCGCCGGGAGAACTTCATCCAACTGGCGGGCCACCAGCTATGAGGTCCACCCTCGCCCGGGCCGACGGGCCGAACACCAAGACCCGGCCGGTCCTGCGGGCCATGTCCAGTCCGTGGTCAATCCTGATGACCGCCGGGTTGCTGGTCTTCCCGTTCCTGCGGCCGGACTACCTCGTCTTCACCATGTCCGCCGCGATCCCGATCGCCATCCTCGGCCTCGGCCTGCTGGTGCTGCAGGGCTGGACCCGGGAGATCGCGCTGTGTTCGGCGGGCCTGTTCGCGACCGCCTGCTACCTGATGAACTGGCTGGACCGCGACGACCAGGGCAAGGGCCTGCCGTGGATCATCGCCGCGGTACTGGCGATCAGCGCAGTGACCGCGATGATGACCGGCCTGGCCGTGGTCTCCAGCAAGTTGCCGCCGATGTACATGATCGTGATGACCATCGGGCTGCAGCTGACGATCGAGTCCACGATTTTCGGGGTGGGCTACCTGTCCGGCGGTACTTCCGGTGGCAACGGCGGCGCCCCGCTGCACGACGACCGGCAGAAGCCGTTGGGTCTGAACCTGCAGAACGACAACGTCTTCTACTTCTACTCCCTGGTCTGGCTCGCGGTGGTGCTGGTCCTGCTGATCCGGCTGCGGCGCAGCCCGGTCGGCCTGGGCTTCCTGCTGGTCGGGCACAACCGCCAGTCCGCGGCAGCGCTGGGCATCCCGGCGACCCGATTCCGGGTGCTCGCGTTCACCGTGGCGGGCTTCCTGGCGGGCGTGGCCGGTGTCCTGGGCACCTGGTTGTTCATCAGCCCGCCGCTGTACTTGTCCTACCGGGTGCAGGAATCGCTGCTGCTGCTGGCCATCCCGGTGGTGGCCGGCGTGGATTCCATGGCCTCGGTGCTGGCGGTGGCCGGGTACCTCGTGGTGATGCCGGTGGTGCTCGAACGCTGGCACGTGGACCAGGCCTTCGTCGCCTCGTTCACCCTCGGTATCGGCGCCCTGTTCGGCTCGCGCGGCATCGGCGGGCGCATGCAGGACCTGGAACGACGCTGGCGATACGGGGCCAGACGGCTGCGCACCAAACGCAAGCGGATGACCACCGTGGTGCTGCGCCAGGCCGAGGGGTTGGCCAACGAGCGCACCTCCGTGCTGAGCGAGGAGCAGCGCGCCGAGTGCCTGGCGATCATCGAACGTTGGCTGCCGCCGCGCCCGGAAGCCGAGTACGCGGTCCGCACCCGCGAGGTGACGCTGTCCTTCGGCGCCATCCACGCACTGACCGGGGCCAGCATCGACGTGCCCACGGGGCAGATGGTCGGCATGATCGGGCCGAATGGCGCCGGCAAGACCACGCTGTTCGACGTGATCACCGGGTTCACCCCACTGAACTCCGGCAAGGTCGAGATCTTCGGCAAGAACGTCACCCGGGCCACCCCGTGGGCGCGGGCCAAGCTGGGCACCGCGCGCACCTTCCAGAACACCCGGGTGGTCCTCGAACTCACGACCGGGGACAACATCTGCGCCGGCTCCTACCAAGCGGTCAAGTCCAACCCGATGGCGTTCCTGATCGGGTGGCCGAAGGCGTGGAAGGAGATGCGCCGGGTCGAGGAGGTCGGCTGGGCGGCGGCCCGCCTGCTGGACGTCGACAAGTACTGGGACGAGCGGGTCGGCACCTTGGAGTTCTCCGCGCGTCGGCGCATCGAGATCGCCCGGGCCATCGTGGCCGGCCCCCGCTTGCTGCTGCTCGACGAACCCGCGGCCGGACTGGACCCCGCCTCGTCCTCGGCGATGTTCGATCTGATCCGCAAGCTGCACGAGGACCTCGGGCTGACCGTGCTGATCGTCGAGCACTACGTCAAGGCCGTGTTGGACACCTGCGACCTGGTCTACGTGCTGGCCGAGGGCTCCGTGCTGGCGCAGGGCACGGCGGCGGAGATCGCCATGAACCGCACCGTGCAGGACCGCTACCTGGGCACCCGCCTGGAGTACCTGGAGGACCTCGATATCTTCGAAGCTGACGACCTGTCAGCCCCGATGACCTCCGGCGCACCGACGGCGCCGAACCCGTGAGGGCCGCCGACGGGGCCGGCCACGACCGGCGCATCCTCGAGGTCGAGCAACTGGTCGCCGGGTATTCCGGACAGCCCGTGCTGCACCACGTCGATCTGCACGTGAGCCCGGGCGAGGTGGTCTCGCTGCTCGGCGCCAACGGCGCGGGCAAGTCCACCCTGCTCAAGACGATCATGGGCACGGTGCCGGTGATCCAGGGCTACATCCGGCTGGACGGGCACGGTATTGCGGGTTGGGCCCCACACAAGCGGGTGGCCGCGGGCATCGGCTTCTCCCCCGAGGGCCGCCGCGTGTTCGCGAACCTGTCCACCGAGGAGAACCTGCTGATGGGTGCCGCGGCGCTGCCCCGGGCCCGCAAGCGGGACGGCCTGGAGCACGCCTACCACCTGTTCCCGGTGTTGGCGGAGCGTGCTCGGCAGCGGGCGGGCACGTTGTCCGGCGGTGAGCAGCAGATGGTGGCGATCGCCCGGGCGATGATGCCGCAACCTCGCCTGCTGCTGGTCGAGGAACCGTCCCAGGGCCTGGCCCCGGTGGTGGTGGACGGGGTGTACGAGGCGTTGCGGGAGATCGCCAGCCGCGGTGTCGGGGTGCTGGTCGCCGAGCAGTTCCAGCAGGTGCACGAGGAAGCCTCGAACCGCATCCTGGTCATCGACAAGGGCACCATCGTGGCCGACCGGATGCGCCGCGGGCGAGCCAAACAGGCGCAGAGCAGTTAATCTGCGGGGCATGTGTCGCAACATCCGTCCGCTGGCCAACTTCGCCCCGCCGTCCACGCCCGCAGAGATCGAGGCGGCCGCGCTGCAGTACGTGCGCAAGATCAGCGGCGCCACCCGACCATCGGCGGCCAACGCCGCCGCGTTCGACCGGGCGGTGGCCGCGGTGGCCGCGGCCTCGACCGAACTGTTGGACGCGCTGGTGACCTCGGCGCCGCCGCGTGATCGCGAGGTGGAGGCCGCCAGGGCCAAGGCCCGGGCAGCCGCCCGATACGGCTGAGCACCGTCCTAAGCTCGGCGCATGATCCTCATCAACGTGAAGTTCCCGATCCGCCCCGACCGGGTCGAGGAGTTCCTCCCGTTGGCGCGTCAATACCGCGCGGATGTCAGCGCCGAACCGGGCAACGTGTACTTCGAGTGGTCCCGCGACCTCGACGACCCGAACACGTTCATCGCGGTGGAGTGCTTCCGGGACGGCGACGCAGGTGCGGCGCACATGGGGACCAAGCACGTCGCGCAGTTCATGGAGGTCGCTCCGGACTACGTGGCCGGGCAGCCGTCGATCGTCTACGTGGACTCCCCCGATATCACCGGTTGGGGCGCGATGGGCGAGATCAAGCCGCGTTAGGCGTCTCGGGCTGACGTTTGCGCGTGCGCGCGCATGTACTCCTCACCACTTTGTGCTGCATCCGGGTGATTGCTCACCCAATGGTCTCGCCGGTCAGCGACCATCCGCTGTATGGGGACTGCGGAGGATCAAGGGGTGCAGTGGTGAGAACGATCAAGTTCATGGCGACGCTGGCGATGACCGCCGGCGCGCTCGGCGTGCTGTCCGCGAATCCGGCGGGTGCGGCGCAGAGCGTCCTGCACGCCACCGCGCTGGCTGCCGGGGCCAACCACAACTGTGCGGTCACCGCGACAAGCCCCGCGGTGGCCAACGCGGGCGGCGCAGTGGTGTGCTGGGGCCGCAACGACTGGGGTCAGTTGGGCAACGGCACCACGTCAGGTTCGGCGGCGGCGGTGCCGGTCACCGGTTTGTCCAGCGGGGTGCGCACGGTCAGCGCCGGGCACTCCTACTCGTGCGCGCTGACCGAGGCCGGCGGGGTGTGGTGCTGGGGTAGCAACTCCTCCGGGCAGCTCGGCGACGGCAACACCACCGACTCCGCGGTGCCGGTCCAGGTCACCGGCCTGCAATCCGGCGTGGCCGCGATCAGTGCCGGCGAGTACCACGCCTGCGCCATCACCGACGACGGCGCGGCCAAGTGCTGGGGCCAGGGCCGCGCGGGCGCGCTGGGTGACGGGCGGTCACGCAGCTCCTCGACCCCGGTGTCCCCGGTTGGCCTGGGGGCCGGTGTGGTCGCGATCAGCGCCGGTGGTTTCCACACCTGCGCCATCCTGTCCAACGCCGGCGCAAAGTGCTGGGGCCTGAACGAGTACGGCCAGGTGGGCAACGGGCAGACCGGCCTGGAACCGCGGCCGGTGGACGTGACCGGCATTGGCCCGGTCGCGCAGATCTCGGCGGGGGCGATCCACACCTGCGCGGTCACCACGGACGGTGCGGCCATGTGCTGGGGCTACAACCACTACGGCCAGCTCGGCAACGCCAGCATCTCCGACCAGCACTCGCCCGCCCAGGTGGACGGACTGACCTCCGGGGTCTCGGCGATCGACACGGGTTCCTACCACACCTGCGCACTGACCACGGAGGGCGTGCGCTGCTGGGGCCAAAATCTGCTCGGTCAGTTCGGCGACGGCGGCAACAGCAGCCTCGCGGCTCCGCGGGCCGTGCAAGGCCTGGAGGGCGACGCGCACGACGTCAACGCGGGGAAGGCGCACAACTGCGCGATCACCGGCCAGGGCGAGGTCATGTGCTGGGGTCGCAACAACTTCGGGCAACTGGGCAACGGCACCGTGGCGGACAGCAACATGCCCGTCGGGGTGCAGGGATAACGCACGACTGAGCCGAGCGGAGCAAGAACACGCCTTTCGTTCTTGCTCCCGAGGCGATGGAAGTGCGTTGACGAGCGCAGCGAGGAACATCAGCCGACGCTGAACACGGCTTCGGCCGGCGAGGGATCGGCATTGCCGGCCGCGTCCACGGCCCGCACCGCCAACCGGTGCGGGCCGGCGGTCAGGTGCTGCACCAGCCGCTGCGCACACTGCGTCCAGCCCGCCTCGTCCGGGGTGGTCTGCGGGTCTGCGTCCCAGCGGCACTGGAAGCGCACCGGGGTCTCGTCGGCGGCGAAGGCGAACTGGACGTCGCTGGGTGCACCGGCGGTGGGTGGGCCGGACACGATCGTGGTGTCCGGCGGGTAGATATCCCGGGGCATGGCCATCGGGCCGGAGGCCGGGTAGGTCGGGCCGCCCGGGTCGATGACGAAGACGTCCTCGGCGTGGTTGTTGTCGAACGGCACCAGGTTCTGCGCCGGTGACGCCCAGGCCAGATGCGCGCCGTCCGCGCTGATCACCGCGGCGTGGCTGGTGCCGTCCGCGTCCGGGTCCGGGATCCGTCGGGTCACCCCGGTGCGCCGATCCCACAGATACACCTGTGAACCCGCCGCGTTGGTACCGGGGATCGCCGCGGTGAACACGATCTGATCGCCCGAGGAGTCCAGCGACGCCCCGTACGCGTAACCCACGTCGCCGCTGTCCGGACCGAGCCGACTCAGCAGCGTGGTCTGATTGGTCATCAGATCATGCCGGTAGACGTCCGGGGAGAAGTTGAGGTCGTCGGGGGTCATCGGCCAGGCGGTGGTGAACGCGACGGAGCCGGCGTCCGGGGACAGCGCCACGTCCTGCGCGTCGCCCTGTGCCTGCTTGCCGTTGCTCGCCACGTCGACCCGGAGTACCCCGCCGGTGCGCAGATCCTTGACGAAGGCGTCCTTGTAGCCGTTGGAGTCGTCGTCAACCAGGTTGTCCGCGGCGGAGATGAACGCGATCCGGGTCCCGTCCGCGCTGATCGAGGCAAGCCCGCTGCCCGCGTCGGCCTGGGTACCGTCCGCGGCCACACTGGCCCGCACGGTGCGCTGGGTGTCCCGGTCCCACACGAACACGTCCCCGTGTTTGTTGGTGTCGCCGGGCACGATGTCGGTGGCGGTGGAGTCGAAGCCGACGTAGCGACCGTCGGCGGAGATGGTCGGGAAATCGCTCTCCCCGTTCGTGCTCAGGCCCAGCGCCGAGGTGCTCACCCGCACCGTGTGCCCGGTGACCATGTCGTGCAGGAACACGTCCGCGCCGCCGGTCGGGAAGTTCAGGTCACCGAGGCTGAGGTTGGCCGCGTAGGAGGTGAACGCCACCCAGCGGCCGTCCGCGGAGATCACCGGCGAGGAGCTGGCCCCGTCGGCCTGCAGAGCGGCGTCGGTGACGCTGACCCGTTTGGTCACCCCGGTGACCCGGTCGCGCACGAAGATGTCCGGGAAATCGTTGGTGTCACCGGGCACCAGGTTGTCGGCCGCGGAGGCGAAGGCCACCCACCGGCCGTCCGCGGAGATCGACGGCGTGTCCAGCACGCCGGCATCGGCCTGGGCGGCGGCGGCGCCGAGGTCGGCCCGGGCAGGGCTGGTCGCGGTGTCCGCCGCCGCGGGCGTGTCCCACGACGCAACGCCCAGGGCCAGCGCGGCGGTCAGCACCGCCGTGACCGGAGCGCGCCAGCACGCCGTCACCCTGGACCCCCCGCCGGTCGGCGCACCCCGTGGCGCCGATCTTGATAGTGAAGCGGGAGGAACGGTTCCGTCCGACGACCGAACGGGTGATCAGACGATCAATCGATCTCGAACCGGTACCCGTAGCCGCGCAGGGTGGCGATGCGTTCCCACCGATCGCCGGCGTCGGCGAGTTTGCGACGCAGGTTGGCCATGTGTACGTCGAGCGTCTTGGTCGAACCCTGCCAGTCCTCGTCCCAGACCTCGTCCATCAGGGTCTCCCGGCGCACCGCCTCACCGGCGTGGCTGGACAGCACCTCGAGCAGCTCGAACTCCTTGGGTCGCAGGGGCAGCTCGGTACCGGCGTACCAGGCACGCCGGGACCGTCGGTCCAGCAACAGCCCACCGAGGTTGATGTCGCCCTCGCCCCGCGGCGCCCCGCGGCGCAGGTGCGCGCGCACCCGGGCGAGCAGTTCGGCCAGCCGGAACGGCTTGGCCACGTAGTCGTCGGCGCCGGCATCCAGCGCGCGCACCGCGTCGGCCTCGTCGGTGTGGGCCGTGACCACCACGATCACCATCGTGGCGTCGGACTCGCGCAGCAGCCGGCAGACATCCACGCCGTCCCCGTCGGGCAGGCCGAGGTCGAGCAAGACCAGTTCGACGCCGGTGCGTGCCTTGACCAGCGCGGAGGCCGCGTCCCGGGCCCAGGCCACGTCGTAGTCCGCGCCGGCCAGAGCGGCGACCAGATCGGCGCCGATCTGTTGGTCGTCCTCCACGACCAGCACCCGCGGGTCGCGTGCGACATGTTCGATCGCCTCGGTCACGGGGGCGGCATCCTTCGGGCGGAGCGAGTAGCGGGCAACCCCAGTGTGACCTAAATCAGCGTCGCGCTCACGTATTCCGCACGCCCGGGCTTTGCTGCCCGGGAGAGTGCTCAGGATTGAGGGCCCGCTATTGACGAATGTGGAGCGACTCCGAAGGCCGCGGTAAGTGACGGCGCATCGGCTGCGCAGCCCAATGGGGCCACTTTGACCACGTCGGAGATCAGCCGCAGCACCGAGCACTGCGTGGCCGCCAGGTCCGACCGCACCCGGGAAGTGTGCGGGGAGAGCACCAACACCGGGATGTGGTTGTCCTTCTTGGTGCCCTCGTCCCAGGTGATGATCACGGTGAGCCGGCCGGCCCGCCAGTCCGGGCTCGAGGTCAGAAAAGGCACCAGGCCGTGCAACCAGTCGTCGGCGGCCCGCACCACGTTGCCCGTGCAGCCCGTCCCACCGTGCATCTCGGAACAGACATTCGGGATCACCAGGGAGAACGCGGGCAGCCGGCCGGCCTGGATGTCGTCGTGCATGGGGCCGGCCTGCAGTGTGCCCATCGGGATGTCCCAGTTGCGGCAGTCCGCGGCGATGTCGGTGTAGTACGGGGCCGCGGTGTGCCGTACCGCGTAGGTCCCGGAGTTCACCATCGCGCAATTGCTCGGCATGGACTCCGCGTACACCCGCCATTCCCGACCGGCAGCCTTGACCTGCCTGAACAGCGAGTCGCCGGGCAATGGGTGCGCGGCCGGCGGCTTGTCGTCGCAGATCCCGTGGGTGCTACCGCTGGTCAGGATGATGTAGGCGGCCAGCGACGGGCATTGCTCGGGATAGCCCGCCTGCAGGTTGGTGGCCACGCCGTAGGTCGCGGCCAACGCCTTGAGGTACGGGGTGTTCTTGCCCGAGCCGAGGATCTCGTTGTACGTCTGGTTCTCCTCGACCACCACCAGCACCTTGCCCCCGTTGTCCGGCGCGGGTGGCGCGGCGGGCTGCACTGCCGGCGGGTCAGCAGCTTTGCTCCCGCCCCCACCACAGGCGCTCAGCACCATCAGGCACGCAGCCACCGCCGCGCCGCGCTGCCAGATCCGCACCCGTCCCGCTCAGTCCCGCTCAGCCAGCCGATGTGCCAGCTGGACAGTCGCCAGCGCGGCCAACGCCACCGCGACACCACCCACCAGGACGTTCCACAACGTCGACACGTGTCCACCCCCGTTGCTCTCGCGCGTCACACCTGCCACACGCGTCGGCGACGACTCTAACTCGCGCCGGGCCTCGAACCGGCTCACCACCAGTGAGCTCAAAGCAAGAAGACAGCATCCGATCCGCGGGGTCACCCGCCGGCGATGCGGCAGAGTTCCTACGCTGAGCACGTGAACCCCATGAGCCCGCACGACTGGTTGGACACCCTGGGCCCCGCCGCGCTGCTGGTGGTCCTATTCGCCGAGACCGGTCTGCTGGTCGGGTTCTTCCTGCCCGGCGACTCGTTGCTGTTCAGCGCGGGGGTACTGAGCGCGACCAGCAAGGACGGCCTGCATGTGGCCTACCTGCCCGCGCTGATCTGCGCGGCGGTTGGGGCGCTGCTCGGGTCGCAGTGCGGGTATCTGATCGGCCGTCGGGCCGGACCGACCTTGTTGGACGGGGCCAAGCACCCGAAGCTGCGCGAGTCCGCGGCCCGGGCCACCGTGCACCTGGAGCGCTACGGGGTGGCCAAAGCCTTGGTGCTCGGTCGGTTCATCCCGGTGGTGCGCACCGTGGTCAACCCGCTGGCGGGTGCGCTCAACGTGCCGGTGCGGGTGTTCACCTTCTGGCAGGTGCTCGGTGGACTGGTCTGGACGATCGGCATCATGGTCACCGGTCACCAGGTCGGCGACCGGATCCCCAGCATCGACCGCTATGTGCTGCCCGCGGTCGCGCTCGCGGTGCTGCTGTCCGTCATCCCGGTCCTGCTCGAGGTGCGTCGGGCCCGGCGCAGCGGCGTCGACGCCCCCTGAGGAATTCGGTCAGGACGCCTCGCCGGACTCCCCGGGCAGCAACACGGTCAGTCGGGTGGTCGGCTCGGTGCGGGCGTGCACCAACCGTCCGTTCTGCGCCGCAGCCAATGATGCGGCGATCGACAACCCCAGCCGACGTGGCGCGTCCAGGGGGGGTGTCCGGTCCGGGACCAGCGGCCGCTCGGTGTGCCCCTGATCGGTGACATCAATGGCCACCGCGCCGGAGCTGGACCGGGCGGTCACTGTCACCGCACCCGCCCCGTGGGTCAGCGCGTTGTCCACCAGCACGTCCAGGATCTGACGCACCGCCGGAGCGGAGGCCAACGCCGGGCCCGAATCCTCGTCGGTGACGGTCAAGGTGCGACCGGCCGCGCGCAAGGGTCCGACCCAACGCCGGTACAGGTCGTCCAGGATCGGACCCAGCGGCAACGGAGTGGCCGGTGGGGCGCCGCGGGCCAGGGTGAGCACGTCATCGATGGTGCGGGAGAGCCGGTCCGCGCCGCCCATGGCCTCCACCGCGGCGGCCCGCAGCCCCGAGTCCGGGCCGGTCAGCGCGTGTTCCAGGCCGAGGCGTAAGTCGGTCAGCGGGGTGCGCAACTGGTGCGAGGCCACCGAGGTGAAGGCACGTTCTCGGGCCAGGATGTCGTCCAGGCGGGTCGCGGTCCGGTTCAACGCCGCCCCGGCCCGGTCGATCTCCACCACGCCGCAGACCTCGGCGCGCACCGCGAAGTTGCCGTCGCCCAACTCCTCCGCGGCCTTCTCCAGCGAGACCAACGGCCGGGCCAGCCGGCGGGCCTGCGCGGCGGCCAACGCCGAACTGCACACCGCGGCCAACGCGGCCAGGCCCAGCATCAACGACCAGGCCCCGGCCACCTTGTGGGTCAGGTGGGAGCGCGGCGAGGCGGCCCGCACCACCGCGGCGACCCGGTCGCCGTCGTAGATGGGCACCGCGGTGATCAGGTTGGGCCCGGCAGTCAGCTCAACCGGGACGCCGGAGATCGCGGTGGCCACCGGGTCACCGCCGTCCTCCGGACCGACACCGGCGATGCGCAATCGGTCGGTGCCGTACACCGCCACGGTCACCCCGCGCGGCTGGTTGGCCACCGCGTCGGCCACGTTCGGCAGGTCCGCCGAGGCGTGCAACGCGCTGCGCAGGGCCACCCGCTCCAGCTCACTGCGCTCGTCGTAGAAGTACAGCTGGTGCACGGCGTAGGCCAGCGGCAGGCCGAACAGGGTGATCGCGAGTGCAGCCGTGAGCACGGCCACGCCGAGAATTTTCCGCCTCACCCCAACCTCCCCAGTGCCGATCTAGCCCGAGCCCGGCAGCGATCCACGCAGCGAGTCGAACACGTCGCCGCAGAGCGTCGGCCCCGGTGCCCGACCGATCTCCACGAACCACTCGGCCCCCAGCAAGCGGCGGAATACCGGTCGCGGGAGCCGCAACAACAGGGCCAGCGTACGGATGCTGTCCCCGCCACTGCGCTGACTGACGTGCGCGGTCATCGCGCGCCGTTTCGCACCGGCGTGCGCGCGCACGTCAATGCGGTGGGTCAGCGCTTCGCGTGCGGTGTAGCGATCAGCGAACCGATCCGGGTGAAAGTCAGCCGGAACGCCGGGGAACAGCGAGAGGATCCGCGTGGCCCGGCGCAGCGCGGTGCGGTCAACCGTCGCGGCCAGCACGCACCGGGTGTCCGCCAGCCGGGCGGCGGCCAGCCCGACGTGGTGCACCGCCACGTGATCGGGATGCCCGTACCCGCCCGCCGGGTCGTAGACAGTGAGCACGTCAGCGGCCTCCTCGCGCAGGATCGTGGCCAGCCGCGCGGCCGGCTCGGCGACCGGCAGGTCGGCAAACGAACCGGCAGGCGCCGGGGGGGTGGATCCGGAGTCGGGATAGCCCAGGCACTCGATGCGGGCGCAGCCGAGTTCACCGGCAGCTTGCCTTAGCTCGAATAGCCTGCGCCCGGCGAGGCCCCCGCCACGGTCGGCCGCCAGGCCGGCCTCCCCGGCGGTGGCCACCACCAACACCACGCGATGCCCTTCGGCTGACGCCCGCGCCAGGGTGCCGCCGGTGAGCAACGCCTCGTCGTCGGGGTGGGCGTGGAACGAGACGAGGGTGAAGGTCATTGCGCATCGCCCATGTCACCGATTTCTACCTGCCCCGCTGCGGCGGCATCGAGTTGCAGGTGCGCGATCTGGCCACCCGCCAGGTCGCCGCGGGCCACCGAGTGACCGTGTTGACCTCCACCCCACGTCCGGGCGGCGACGACGGCTGTGCGGTCGGCGCCGGCGTGGTGGTTCACCGACTGGCCGAGACGGGTGCGATGCCGGGCATGCGGGCCGGCGTCCGCACGGCGCTGCGCGAGGCACTGCGAGTCGGGCGGTTCGACCTGGTACACGTGCACGGCGCCCCCTGGTCCCCGCTGGCCTTCACCGCGGCGGGTCTGTCCGACGAACGCCCGACCGTTTTCACCATGCATTCGATCCTGGGCCCGGTCGAGGCCGCCGCGCGACTGGCGCGCCCGATCTGGCCCTGGCACCGATGGCCGGTGGTGTGGACGGCGGTCAGCGAGGTGGCCGCCGCGCCAATGCGCGGCATGCTCGGCGAGATCCCGGTGCACGTGCTCCCCAACGGCGTGGATGTGGCCGCCTGGCAGGTGCCGCCCGCACCGCGCGAGGACCACGATGTGGTCGCCGTCGCGGTCATGCGACTGACCGGGCGCAAACGGTCGCTGCCGCTGCTGCGCATCGTCCGCGAGGCCCGCCAACACCTCGACGACGACGTGCGACTGCGCCTGCTGGTGCTCGGCGACGGCCCGCTGCGGCCGCGGATGCAACGCTGGTTGACTCGCCATCAGATGAACGCCGACGTGGTGCTGGCCGGGGTGCGACCGCGGGCAGACGTGAGCCGAGCACTGGCCCGCGCCGACGTGTTCCTGGCGCCGGCCGTGCTGGAGTCCTTCGGCATCGCCGCGCTGGAGGCCCGGTGCGCCGGGGTGCCGGTGCTGGCCCGGGCGCAGAGCGGCACCGTGGAGTTCGTCGGGCACGACCGCGAGGGCCTGCTCGCCGCGGACGACACGGAAATGGCCGCGCACCTGGCCGCCCTGGCCGGCGACCCGGCGCGGCGGGGCGCGATCGCCGCGCACAACCGATCCGTGGCGCCGCCGCTGGACTGGGACACGGTGCTGCGGCGCACCCACGACCTGTACGCGTTGGCCGACGCCGGCGCGACCATCGCGCCGGCTGCGCGACGGTGAGCAGCGGGGTCCTCCCTGTTCGCTCGGCGTTGGCGCGCCGGGCGGCACCGGCGCGTCCGTGGCTGGTCGGCGAGCTCGCGGTGGTTGCGCTGCTGGTATTCGCCTACGACCGGGTGCGCGCCCACGCCGCCCCGCGCCGGGATGTCGCGCTGTCCCACGGCTGGGCCGTGCTGCACGCCGAACAGCACCTGCACCTGGATTGGGAACACGCCGCGAACACCTGGCTGGGCGGGCACTCGACACTGCGTGAGGCTGCCGCATGGTGGTACCAGTTGGCCCACTTCACGGTCTCGCTCAGTGTGCTGGCCTGGTGCTGGTTGGCTGCTCCGGCGGTGTACCGACTGGCGCGCAACACCTTGGTGCTGACCAACGTTGTCGGGCTGATCGTGTTCGCGGTGTGCCCGGTGGCCCCACCCCGGCTGCTGCCCGGCGCCGGGTTCACCGATTCCAACGCCGTGGCCCTGGGCACCGGCCAGGTCGCCCATCCCCCGCCCGATCAGTACGCCGCCATGCCCTCGTTGCACCTGGCCTGGGCAACCTGGGTGGCCCTGACCGTGTGGGCCATCACCGCGCACCTCGGACGACTGCGTGGTCTGCGCGCCGCCGGTCTCGCCGTTCCGGTGCTGACCGCTACGGCCGTGGTGGCCACCGCGAACCACTACGTGCTCGACCTGGTGGCCGGAGTGGCGCTGGCCCTGGTGGCCCGGGTGATAGCCGGAGTGATCACGTCAAATGATGCGACGGCGCAGCAGGAACGCGAACACGCAGCCCGACGGGACCAGCGGCAGCCACACGGTGGCCAACCGGTAGGCGACCACTGCGCCGACCGCAGCGGGCCCGTACACGCCGACCGCGACCAGCGCGCCGGTGAGCAGCACGTCGAAGGTGCCCAGCCCGCCGGGCGACGGAATCAACGCGGCCACGGCTGACACGGTCAGATACACCGCGGTGGCGGTCATCGCGCTGACCGACACCTCCAGGCTGTGCAGCACCGCGAACAGCACCAGGCAGTGCAGCAGCGGCGCCGCCAACGCGCCCACCCACAATGCCACCGCGCGGCGCGGGTGGCCCAGCACGGCCCGCAGCGCGGCCAACTCCGCGCGCACCGCCTGACCACGGGCGCGCAACGCGGCTCGCCGGCGGAGCACCGCCACCGTCGTGGCCAGCACCAACAGGCCCGCCACCACGGCGCACCCGACCAACAGATGCCGGGACATGGCCGCGTGCACGTCGCCGTTCACTGTGCGCCATACCGCGTGGAAACGCCCCGGCACCGCGATGGCCACCCCGACCAACAACGCCAGGTGAGCCACCAGGCCGGCGACGGAGTTCATGCCCACCGCGGCCATGCCCGCCCCGGTGTTCAGCCCGTGTCGGCGCAGGAAACGGACGTTGACCGCCATCCCCCCGACGCCGCCGGGCATCAAGCTGTTCGCGAACGACGCGGCCACCTGCACCGCGAACAGCCGACCCACCGGCGGGGTGATGTGCAGGACACCCAATTGGGTGGCGGTGCCGGTGATCCACAGGGCCATCGCGGCCAGGCCGGCCACGGCCAACCACTGCCGGTCCGCGCCGCGCACCCCGAGCAGCGCGTTGGCGACCTCGGCGTGATGGGCCAACACATCCACCGCAACCCCGCCCGCGACCAGGGCAGCGACCACTGCGACGGGTCTGCTCACCGTCGGCGCCCTCGGCACCGCCGCGCATTGCGTCATGCACACCCTCAGATCTCGGTGGTCCGCGCCGCTGCCCGACGCGGGGCTCATTGTCGGTGTCGAAGCCGGCCGACACACCCTGTGCACCAGCTATGAAGACTGGTTTGGCCGTCCGCTAACCGCCCCCGGCGACGAACTCGACTCCGGCCTCATACGCTTCGGTTCGTGGCACGTTTGTTGCTGGTTGAGGATGACGAGGCGATCGGCCGTCGGGTCGAGGCTGGTGTAGTCGAAGCGGACACTCGCCCCCGGCAACGCCACGCGGGCGACCACCTTCAGCGGAAGCGAGTCGCCTGCGTGCACCACCGAGCCGCCCAGCCACGGCAATAGCGCCAGAGCTGTGATCGAGCCGAGGAGTCGTCGGAAAGGCATATGGAGTCTCTCGATTTGGCGGCGGAGCAGCGAATGCGGTTGGAGATGGAAGGCGTCGGCTTCCCAGCACACCAGCCGGCAGCTCTCGCAGAACCACAGTCCGCGGGGAACGCGCAGGCCGCCAGTGTGAGGCCGAGGACTGCCAGTCTATTCGTGCTTTTCAAAAACGCACCTCCAGATTGCGGCCTTCGAAGGTCGCGGACTTGGTGGCGTCACCCATTTTGACGCGGATGGCGCGCTTGGCGGGCGCCAGCATTTTGGAACCGGGGGCGAGGCGGAGAGTGAGCGATTTGCGTGTGTCGTTCCACGCCATCTGAATGCCCATCCACTCGCCCTTTTTGAAGGCGAAGGAGGCGCCGTCATCTTCGTAGAGCAGGAAAGAATCATCGGCACCCGGATAAATCACAAGTGAAAGCGGATCGTTCACTTTTTCAGCCGTGTATTGTTTCACGGGACCGAACGGCAGAATCGATCCGGCGCGCACATAGATTGGGATGGTTTCGAGGTCAACTTCGCGACTGATTTCGCGGCCACCCTCAACAAGGTCATCTGTCCAAAAGTCGTACCAGCGACCCCGCGGCAGGTAGACATTGCGCGAGGCCGCGCCCTTTTCCACGACTGGCGCCACTAAAAGGTTTTTCCCGAACAAATACTGATCTCCGCATGCCACTGCTTTCGCATCATCCGGATAGTGCAGCCACATCGCACGCATGACCGGCATGCCCGTGCCCGAGCACTCGCGGACGGAGCT
>Ga0137412_10000615_pt1 | contig 25924 bp, 22 predicted proteins | sample CZODoug2_1_16fun_FD_122160 | JGI IMG/M metagenome (GOLD analysis project Ga0137412, IMG submission 122160) | Vadose zone soil fungal communities from Angelo Coast Range Reserve, California, USA - CZODoug2_1_16fungal (Hybrid Assembly) | ecosystem: Environmental > Terrestrial > Soil > Vadose zone... | reverse complement strand
GCACCAAAGCGCCGCCGCACATCGTGCACGGTTCCAGCGTCACCACGAGAGTGCAGCCGGTCAGCCGCCACGAACCCACCGCGGCAGCCGCCCGCCGCAACGCCAGGATCTCCGCGTGCGCGGTCGGATCGCCGGTCAGCTCCCGTTCATTGGCACCCGAGCCGAGCACCACACCGGCGGCGGACACCACGACCGCGCCGACCGGCACGTCCGGCCCGCCGGACGCCGCAACCTCCAGGGCGCGGCGCATCCACGGACCAAACTCAGGCACGCACCGCCTCGACCTCGTCGAGGAACCCGGCCCGCTCGGCGATGCTCGTCACCACATCGGCGGGCAGCGTTCCCTCGGCGGTGCACAGCTTGAGCAGCACGGATTCGGGCGTTCCGAGGTCGGCCAGCAGCGACGCATCACCGATCGGGTCGGAGTCGTGCCCGGACGGCGTGTCCTCATCCTCGTCGTCGGAGGAGTCGTCCGGCTCATCCAGGGCGAGTCCCTCGACCAGCAGCGCCGGCAGCTCAAAGCTGTCGATCGCGTGCCCGTCGGACAGGAAGACCCGTGGGTCATCGACACCGTCGGAACCGTCGACCCGGACGACCGCGAGGTACTCGTCCTCCTCATCGAGGAAGAGCAGCGCGGTGTCCGCACCCTCGTCCACGGCGCGGATGACATCGACGACGCCGTCGATGTCCTCGGCGTCGTCTAGATCGACATCAAAGGCCGTCCAGGTGTTGCTGTTTCTGGCCAAGACCGTGGCGACGTAGGACACGACCTTCCTCCGAGCGAGCGTTAGCTAAAGGGGTGAAGTTCCGGCGACTGCAGCGTATGCGTCAGCGAACCCGGCGCGTGCGGCAATCGCTGCAATCATGTCATCTACGTAGAGATCCAGGTCATCGAGGATGGCCCGAAGCTCACGTTCGCCCAGGCCGAGATCGGAGAAAATCGATAAATCACCAATCGGCCAGACATCGTCGAGCTCGTCGTCGGTGGGCAGATCCTCCTCGAGGAACTCCATCGCCGCCCGCGCCAACTCGTAGTCGACGGCCGCGGTCACATCGGAGAGCAGCAGCCGGTCCTCCCCGGTCGGGGTAGTCCGCAGCGCCACGAAGAACTCGTCGTCCACATTGGCCAGCAGGCAGCCCCAGCCATCACCGGGTTGCCGGCGCAGCGCCTGCCAGCACGCGTCGAGGTCATGCAGCAGCTGGCGGGGCAACTCCTCGCACCGCCACTGCCCGTCATCGCGATAGGCGATGACGGCAAGACCATCGCTCGCCGTCGCCATAGCACGCTCCCTGATGCGCCGGCCCGACCGACCGTACGGAGGATCGTTGCAGACTCCCAGCGATGCAGCGCAGCAGGGTCGCCGCGGACCCGTCAGGACTCGACCACTTGCGCCGGCTCATCGAAACCGACGCCGATGCCGAGCGGTACGACCCGGCTCAGGCCCTCTTTCGTGGCCACCACCACGGGCTGGTGGCTGGCGGTCAGCACCGACGCTTCATCGGCGTCCCAATCGACCCACTTCTGGCCGCGCCGGCCGAGGCCCAGCACCCGCACCCCGCTGACCAGCTCGATATCCGACAGCGGGCTCCCTTCCAGCGCCGATAACCGGCCGATCGGAATTTCGGCGATCAGCAACACCTGCCGGTTGACCGCAATGGTGTCGATTACCTGACTTTCGGTCATCGCGGTCGCGAACGACGGCGCGGACAGGAAAGAAACGCTGCGGGATCGAGAAATGTTGTAATTCTGCTGCACCCGTACCGCAAAATCCCCGTCAAAAAGCCGGAGTACGACCCGCAGATCCGGTCGGGTTTCGCGGGCGGTCAGCCCGGCCCGCAAATTGGTGACGTCGTCGCTGGTCAACGCCAACAATGCCCGGCAGGTACTGACCGACGCCTCACGTAAAGTCGCGGTCTCGCTGACATCACCGTAAATAACCGGTACGCCCAGGCGCCGCGCTATCCGTACCCCACGGGCCTCCGGATTCCGTTCCACACAGACGATCGGCAGGCCCAGATCGTGCAGCTGCTCGACAACTCTGGAGCCGACGTTACCCAATCCGACCACGACGAAATGATCGCGTACCGGCCGCCGGAGGCGACCCAGGGTCGCCGCCAGCCGACCGCCGAAAACCGCGTCCACAACGGCCGCGGTGACCACCGGAATGAGCGCAATTCCGGTCAACGTGACCACGGCCTGGGCGACCTTTTCCATCGACCCGTCGCGCAGCTCGGGCTGGGCCGCACCGGCAGCATCGAGAATTGTCAGATAAACCGAATTCCACCACGAATGCCCGGCCGCCGTGGCGAATGCGACCGTCACCAATACCAGCAACCCGATAAACGCCAGCATGAATATCAGCAGGGTGCGGTTTACCAGCGTGCTCAATTGCCGCAGCCTCGCCAACCAGGGCGCGCGCGACCGGCGGTAGTCGTTGAGCGGATCGAGCGGGGTGCCATCGGCGACGGTCAGTACCAGGTTGGCCGCATCCTGGTCCTCCGGCAGCAGCTCCGGCGCATCGTCGCCATGGGTCACCGCGAGCCCGCAGACGATGCGCTCCTTCTGCACCTCCGCGCGTTCGGTGATCCGCATGGTCCGGCCCTGCATGTGCACATGCGTCGGGGCCAACTCGTCCAGCGCGTCGGCCACAAACCACGGCGCCGCCAGCCGCGAGTCGGACAGGATCGCGCAGTCGGCAAACATCGCGCGCAGCTGCCGCCCGAGCTGCACATCGAACATGCGCAGCACGATCCGCAGCTCGGGGTTGAGCTCCTGCGCCCACATCGCGGCGTGCACATTGCCGACGTCGTCCTGGTTGACCAGCGCCAGCGCCTGCGCGCTGTCGACCCGGGCATCCCGTAGTGAGTCCTCGGTCAACTCCGCCTCGACGATGCGTACGTTTTCCATCCTGGCGATCTGCGGCCCGTGATTGCGGCGCTTGGACGGCAGGATGACCGTCACCTCGCCGCCGGCCTGCCGCATCAGCTCGTTGACCAGCCGGTAGGCCAGCGGATTATCGCCGCAGACGATGAAGTGCCGGCGGCGCGAGGAATTCCAGCGAATGCGTCCGGGCACTCATCCGATGATAGGGATGACGAACGCCCGCCGGGTAACAAATCGGAAATTCGCCTACCGACCGCAACCGGTCGGTCACCGGACACCCGTCCCTGGACAAGTCAATTTTCGTACGAGATCCGGCCAAAGACGTGGCCGCGTAACGCTAGTCTGGCCGACGCCCCTGCCCGATCCGGTCCCGATGGAGCGACTCATGCCGAGCGTGGTGGTCGAGGGTTTGGCGAAACGGTACGGGTCGGTCCAGGCCGTAGCCGGCGTGGACTTCACCGTCGAGGAGGGCGAGATCTTCGCGCTGCTCGGGCCGAATGGCGCCGGCAAGACAACCAGCCTGGAGATCCTCGAGGGATTTCGGCAGCGCGACGCCGGAACCGTCTCGGTGCTGGGTCTGGACCCGGGCGACCGGCGGACCGCACGGGCGCTGCGCGAGCAGATCGGCTTGGTGCTGCAGGACATTGCGATCGAGCCCTATCTCACGGTGCGGGAAACGATTGCCCGCAACGCCGGCTATTACCCGGCATCCCGCAACATCGACGAGGTCATCGAACTCGTCGACCTGACCGGCCGCGAGAAACGCAAGGTCAAGGACCTGTCCGGCGGGCAGAAACGCCGGCTCGACCTGGCCCTCGGCATTGTCGGAAATCCGCGGTTGCTGTTTCTGGACGAGCCGACGACCGGTTTCGACCCCAATGCACGGCGCGGTGCCTGGGAGCTGATCGGCAACCTGCGCAGCGTCGGCATGACGATCCTGCTCACCACGCACTACATGGAGGAGGCGCAGGAGCTGGCGGACCGGGTAGCGGTGATCGCGGCCGGCCGGATCGTCGCCACTGGCACCCCGGCGACGCTCGGCGGCCGGGATACCGCGCAGGCCCGCATCTCCTTCGCGCTGCCGGACGGGGTGATCGCCACCGATCTGCCGGTGCCAACCGAGATCGGCGACGGTGGGCTGTTCACCGTCCGGGCCGACGATCCGGTGCCGGTGCTGCACCAGCTCACCGGCTGGGCGCTCGAACGCGGCACCACGCTGCCGCGGCTCACCGTCGACCGGCCGACGCTGGAGGACGTCTATCTCCGGCTTACCGGAATGTCCACTGTGGATACATCGTCATGAGTACGCGGATGTTGAGTCATCAAATCCGGTATGAGCAGTTGAGCTTCTGGCGCAATCCGCAGTCCGCGGCCTTTACGTTCGTTTTCCCGGTCATCATATTCGTGATCTTCGGGCTGGTATTCGGCAACAAGCCCGATCACGACATGGGCGGCATTACCCCGCTGCAGTACTACAGCGCCACGATCGCGGCGTATTCGGTGATGGGTGCCTGCTACAGCCAGCTGGCCATCACGCTGGCATTGCGGCGCCAGACCGGCATTCTCAAGCGGCTGCGCGCCACCCCATTGCCGGCCGGTACGTATTTCGGCGGGCTGGTCGTGCACTGCATCGTGCTGTGCATCATCGAGGTCGGCATCATCATCGGGATGGGCGCTGCCTACGGCGTCACCCCGCCGCATCGCTGGTTTGAAATGATCGTCACGCTGATCGTGGGCGCGGCCGCGTTCTGCTCCCTCGGCGTCGCGGTCTCCTCGATCATCAGCAACGCCGACGCCGCCCCCGCCGTGGTGCAGTTCGTGTTCTTCCCGCTGATGTTCATCTCGGGTACGTACTTCCAGATCACCTCGCACGGGCTCAACCATCTGGCCGACGTGTTCCCGGTACGCCCGTTCAACCGGTTGCTGCTGAACTCCTTCGCCTACGACAAGGGGTTCGACGCGCAGGCACTGCTCACCCTGATCGCCTGGGGCGTGCTCGGCGGGTTGGTCGCGGTACGCCGCTTCCGCTGGGATCCCCGCCCCGAGTAAGGCGCCCGGTCGGCGTCTAAGTAGGTCTTAGGCGGGTCTAAGTAGGCAACCGCCGTATCTAAGGCCCCGGCGGCCCAGGAACGCTCCGTTCACCTCATGCGGGGCGGGTGGCCTTACGGCGATTCTCGATGTATCAGATCGAGGAGGCCCACATGTTCACCACCGACACCACCCAGCAGATCGCTCAGCAGCACATCGCCGACCTGCACACTCAGGCCGCGAACGCGCGGCTGGCCAAGCGGGCGCGGGCCGACCGCCCCACCCGACGGACGCTGTTCACCGCGTTCCGCAGCCGGCCGACCACGACCGTCACTGCCCGGCCGATCTGCACCGACTGAATACCGGCCCGCCGAAATGGCGCCGCCACTCTCGGCCACCGATGGCATGCTGGCTGATGTGACCAGCCGCATCGCCAGCCCGGTATTCGTCGGCCGCACGACGGAGCTTGCCACGCTGACCGCCGCCTTCGACGCGGCGGTCAGCGGGCAGCCCAGCACTGTGATCGTCGCCGGTGAGGCCGGCGTCGGTAAGAGCCGGCTGGTCGACGAGTTAATTCATCACACCGTCGCCGACGGCGCCCAGGTATTGGCCGGCGGCGCTTTGGAATTGGGCGCGGAAGGACTGCCGTTCGCGCCGTTCTCCGCCGCATTGCGCGGCCTGGTGCGCGATCTCGGCGTCGAGGCGATCCAATCCCTGGTGCCCGATTCGGGCGAGCTCGGCGGGCTGCTGCCCGAGCTCGGCGGTGCGGTCGACCGCGGCGGGGCCCGCAGCGAGCTGTTCGAAACGTTCCTGCGGTTGTTGGAGCGACTTGCCGAGCGGCAGCCGGTCGTGCTGGTGCTGGAAGACCTGCACTGGGCCGACCGCTCCACCCGCGAGCTCCTGGTATTCGTGCTGCGCAGCCTGCGAACGTCGCGGGTGTTGCTGGTGGCCACCTACCGTTCCGATGATCTGCACCGCCGGCATCCGTTGCGCGCACTGCTGGCCGAGCTGCCCCGGATCCCCCATGTGCAACGGATCGACCTCGAGCGCCTGGGCCGGCGCGAGGTCGCCGAGCTGGCCGCTGGGATTCGCGGGCACGAGCCCGATCCGGAAATGCTCGACACGTTGATGGAACGGGCCGAGGGCAATCCGCTGTTCGTCGAGGCGTTGCTCGCCTGCGACGACAGGGCCCGCTGCTACATCGACGAGACCTTGCGCGATCTGCTGCTGCGCGCGGTGGAGCAGCTGCCCGAGCCAACGCAACGGGTGCTGCGGATCGCGGCCGCGGCCGGTGTCCGGGTCGACTATCCGCTGCTGGCCAGGGTCAGCGACCTCGGCCCGGCCGAGCTCGACGAGGGCCTGCGGACCGCCGTGGAAAACAACATTCTCGTGTCGGAGGGTGACCGGCTGCGATTCCGGCATGCGCTGATCCAGGAGGCGGTGCACGACGAGCTGCTGCCCAGCGAACGCATTGCGCTGCATCGGCGCTACGCCGAGGCGCTGGAGCGCGAGCCGTCGCTACTCGGCTGCCGGGCGCAGGTGGAGATCGCCCATCACTGGTACGCCGCACACGTCGTCAGCAAGGCGCTGACCTCGGCCTGGGTGGCGGCCGCCGAAGCAGCCGCGTCCTATGCCTATGCCGAGCAGCTCACCCTGCTCGAGCGGGTCCTTACCCTATGGGACGAGGTGCCGGACGCGCTGGATATCGACCACGTAGAGCTGCTCCAGCAGGCCGGCCTTGCCGCCCGCGACAGCGGCGACCCGGCCCGTGCGGTCGCCTACGCGACCTCTGCGCTGTCCGAGCTCGACGAGTCCGTCGAGCCGATGCGCGCCGCCGGCCTCTATGTGCTGCGCGGCCGGGCCCGCCAACAGCTGAGCAGGCTGGAGCGGATCGACGATCTGCGGCAGGCAATGTTCCTGGTTGCGGTCGAGCCGGAGAGCGAGCTGGCCGCGACCGTTTATGCGCACCAGGCCGCGCTGGACTTCCTGCTCGGCAACATTGAGCAATCCCGCGAGATGGCCGAGCGGGCGCTCGCCCTCGGCCGCCGGATCGGAGCCGACATGCCGGTCGCCGATGCGCTGATCACCCTCGGCTCCATCGACGCCCATGCCGGCGACCTCGACCGGGCCATCGCCGAGTACGCCGAGGCCGATCCCATCGCGGCCCGCGCGGGCGCGATCGATGTAATCCTGCGCAACGCGGTCAATTACGGCGATGTGCTCGCCTACAACGGCCGCTACGAGGAGGCGATCGCGGTCGCCGCGGCGGGTCTGGCCAAGGCGCGGGCGGCCGGTCAGGACCGCGGCAAGGGCGCGTTCCTGCGCAACAACATCTGCGAGGCGTTGTTCGCGCTGGGTCGCTGGGATGAGTTCGAGACAATGATCGCCGAGGCGTTGGAGATCGGGCCGCCGCCCAACACCGAGGCGTTTCTGCTGATGCAGCGGGCGGCGTTGCTGTTGCGACGCGGCGAGATCGACGAGGCGAGCACGCTGGCCGCCCGCTCGCTCTCGTTGCGCGATCCGCAGGACCCGATCGTGCAGAGCCGCAGCACCCGCGCCCAACTCGAGGCCGAGGTGGCGCTGGCTCGCGGCGTACCGGCGCAGGCGCTGGCAAATCTGCGACTCGCACTGGCCGACCCCGGTGTGCATTCCTCGCCCAAACATGCCTGGCGGCTGCTGGTGTTGGGGGCCCGCGCCGCAGCCGAGCAACATGCCCGGGCCGGCGCGCTACGCCAGGCCGATGCGCTGACCGAGGTTGAGCAGGGCGTCGCCGAGCTGCGGGCCCGGGCGACCGACCTGCGCGTTGCGTCCCTGGTACAGGCGGCGCACCGCGACATGTTCGAGGCCGAGTCGGCCCGGGCCGAAGGGGCGGATGATCCGCTGCTGTGGGAGACCGCGGCCGCGGCGGCCGGTTCGTTGCAGCAGCCGTGGGAGCAGGCGTACGCGCTCTTCAGGGCCGCCGAGGCCGAGTTGAACGACGGCGACCGGGAGGCGGCCCGGTGCAGGTTGGTGCAGGCAAACGCGCTGGCTGCGCCATTGCGGGTGACGCTCGCCGCCGATATCGCGGCGTTGGCCCAGCGGGCCCGGCTGCCGCTGACCGAACACGGCGCGGCGCAGCCGGCGTCCGGGCGGATCGCCGACCGGGTCGCGACCGGGCTGACCGAGCGCGAGCTGGAGGTGCTGCGGCTGCTGGCCGACGGGCGTACCAACCGGCAGATCGGCGAGTCGCTGTTCATTTCACCGAAGACGGCGAGTGTGCACGTCTCCAACATCCTGGCCAAGCTGGGCGTCGACAGCCGCACCGCAGCGGCCGCGGTGGCGCACCAGCTGCGGCTCTTCGACGAGCCGGCGCTGCCCGTTCCGTAGCAGCTCGCCGATCTTGACCTTATTGCGGTCCGTTCCGTAGCAGCTCGCCGATCTTGACCTTATTGCGGCCCGTTCCGTAGAGCTCGCCGATCTTGAGGTTGTTGCGCCACATTTCGGACAAAGCGCAGCCATAACCTCAAGATCGGCGAAGGGAAGCGCTTTCCAGGCCACCCGGACAGCGCAAAGTCGTCCATCTGACCTCCGTTGTCGAACCCCTGACCATCGTTGCCGCACCTCAAGACGCCCGTTTCGGGTCAACAGGTTGCGATCGGGGCCGGAGTCATCCGTGATCATGCGGAAAACCCGAAGAACACGCCGTGCGCAGCCTGAGTTCGCGCATGATCAGCTGGCCGGGATAACCGACCGGACCGCCTCGCCTGGACGACCCGCGCGACCATCCCGCAACTCGGCGCCGAGCAGCGGCCAATGGCCGTGATCATGCGGAAAACCCGAAGAACACGCCGTGCGCAGCCTGAGTTCGTGCATGATCATCGAGGGGTACCTGGGTTCGTGCATGATCACCGGCTGCTCCGTGCCGAGCTTGACGTTCCCGCGCCGATCTTGACGTTGCCGCGCCGCATTCCGGGCAACACCCGCCAGTCATAACCTCAAGATCGATACGGAACCGCTTTCCCCGATAGTCGTTCGGACCCAATGTCACATTCGTACGCTCTAGGCATACCAACGTGACATTGGCTCCAAATCGGGAAGCTCGTACGACTAGTCACCACAAATCAGCAGTACGTCGGCAGTCACATAAGTTCCTCGGCGCTGTTTCGTTTCTTGCATCATTCGGGGGCTGTGATCCTCACTCGCTGTCGCCTCGGCCCAATTCCTCGACCCGCGCCTGCGCTCGCTCCAGCCGCCGCCGGGCCCGATCGGCCTGCCGCTGCAGGTTGTCCCGATTACGCCCAGCTACCCGCATATCCCGATCCGCCGCGGTCCGGTCCTGCTGCGCCTTTTCCAACTCGGCGGCGAGCTCGGCGATCCGCCGGCCGGCCTCCTTGCGCGCGTCCGCCGCGTCGTCGGCGGCCCGCCTGGCCTGCTCCGCGACCGTGTCGGCCGCCTCGAATGCCTCGTTCGCCGCCTTCAGCTCCAGGTCGGCCTGCCGCTTGGCCTCCCGGACCCGGCCCTCGTCGGTACGCGGCGTCGGCACCGCCCGGATGCGCGGCTTCTCCGTCGGGGTGGCGCTCGGGCGACGCGGCCGCAGCGGGATCACCTGCGCACCGCCGCCGGTCCACGACAACGCCGCGCCCCCATCGGCCGCGACCGCCGCGCTGAGACAGCCCGCGGCCAGCTCCTGGGCGGCCTCCTCGCTGGAGATCGCCGCACCGAAAATGCCCTCCAGCTCACGGGCGATCGGCTCACTCACCGGCTCTCCCGCCAACGACCTGGCCTGGTTGACCAGCCCATTGACCATCGTGCGGCGCTCCCCGGTGAGCCGGCGCAGCTCGTCGCCGTCCAGGTTGAGCTGGGCGGTGCGCATCGTCTCGCCGAGCTGCAACAACTCCTCGATCGCGGCGGGCTCCTGACGAACCAGCAGATTCGCCAGCCAGGCGCTGCGGGACGGCCGGCGCAGCGCCTTGATCGCGGTCGCCAGCGCCTGATCGCCGTCGGACCGCGCCTGTTTGGCCCGCTCGTCCCGGGCGGCGGTGAATTCCGCCGGCGCCAGTCCGTACAGCTCCTTCGCCACCTGCTCGATGTCGGTCATCGCAATGGCTCCGCCCAGTCGACATGTCCACCGGCCGCCGCCAACGCGACCCGCTCCTCATCACCCGGGCCGCGCAGGGTAAGCAGCATCGACCCGCGGTCCGCGGACGCCCGCCGGTCGAGCTCCTCGAACGCCACCTGAAAGAGCGGGCCGGTGTCGCCGAGCCGCTCGATCGCGCGGTCAAAGCCCGGCCGCCGATCGCGCGGGACGTGGATTCGGGTCGCCGCATGAAACACGACCCGCGGCTCGCCCGCCGGCAGCTCGGCCGACAGCGGCTCGCACAGCTCGATCGCGTCGCCGGCCCGGATCTGCGGCGGGTCGGCGGCCACGATCGCGAGCGCGGCGGTCAGCAGCTCGGCCTTGGCCCGATCCTCCGGCCACACCAGCGCGCGGAGCCAGAGCCGGTCGTCGTCGGTCACGACGGGATGCAGGTCGATGCCGGTAGCGCTGGCGACTGCCGGCAGTGCGTCGAGATCCGGCGGCGGGTCTGGCGACCGCCATTCCGTATCGATGACGACCGGCGAATGACGATCGCCGAATGCCATGCCGTTCAGCGTGTAGCCATAGCGGTCGAAGCGCAGGTGAATGCCCGCGCTGGCGCCGATCTCGATGAGATGGACCGGCGCGTCGGTCTCTTGCCTGATCGCCCATAACCCCAGCCGCAACGCGGCCGAACGCTTCACCACATTGGTCTGCACCAGGCGGGTGCGCAGCAGCTGGCCGATCTCGTCGGCGTATTGCTGGCAGAACGCCTGCAACACCGGCCCCGCCGCTGCCGGGTCGCGCGGCTCGCCATCCACAATGGACGGAAAGAACTCACGCAGCTCATGGTCCACTCCGGACAGCAGCAGGAAATGTACGGCGCCGAAGAAGAGGAACGTCGGCTGCGGACCGGGCTGCCGGACCGTGACCAGCTCGAGGATTTGCCGGTCCTCGGCCACAACAGGGCACAACGCCCGGTAGAGCGGCGAGGACCAGAATTCGGTCGCCGTCGCGAACCGGTGTGCGAGCCGCTCGAGGTCCACATTCTGACCGTACCGTTCAGCGAGCATCGAGTTCCTTCAGCAGCGTCTTTGAGGCACGGGTGCGCCAGGCGTCGGTGAGCAGCTCGGTCAGCTCGGCAGCGTCGACCACGGCCAGCCGGACGAGCACGGCCGGGAAGCCGTTGTAGTGCGGCTCGGTGAAGAACGTGGCCGGATCCGCAGCGATCAGCTCCTGCTTCTCCTGTTCGTTCGCGACCCGGACCGCGAGCACATCCGGGTTGGGGACCCGCGGCTTGCCGGGGGTGACCCGCTCGTTCCAGGTCCAGGCGAAACCCTTGCCACCGATCGCGAAGGCGCGGCCCTCGTGCGCGACCCCCGGCAGCGCGAGCGCGATCCGGGCGAGCTCGTCCTCGGTGATCATGCGCTCATTTCACCATTTACTCGGCTCCGCGCTCGCTCCGCTCCTCGCTCCGCTCTCCCGCGCCGATCTTGAAGATATGGCCCATCGATGTCCGAAATGGGGGGCATTATCCTCAAGATCGGCGAGCAATCTCGTTAGTCCAGGCCGATTCGGGCGGCCGCTTCGTCCCAGCCGGCCGCGCCGCCGGCCGGGTCAAACCGGCGTACCTGCTGGGTTGTGGCTACCAGCCGCCGCATGTCGGGCAGGTCGCCGACCAACCCCAGCGCCCGGGCCTGCACCAGTACGTTGCCGATCGCGGTCGCCTCGACCGGTCCCGCGACGACCGGCAGCCCGCACGCGTCGGCGGTCAGCTGACACAGCAAGGCGTTGCGGGCGCCGCCGCCGACAATATGTACGGTCTCGATATCCCGGCCGGACAATTCCGCGGCCCGGCGGATCGCGGATCGGTGCCCGAGCGCCAGGCTGTCCATAATGCAGCGGGTGATGTGAGCCGGCGTCTCCGGCGGCCGTTGCCCGGTGCGCCGGCAGTATTCGGCAATGCGCCGGGGCATATCGCCGGGCGGCAGGAATTCGGTCGCATTCGGGTCGACCACGGCGGCGAACGCGGGCTCTTTGGCCGCCTCGTCCAGCAGATCCCGCAGCTCGATGGTCAACCCTCGGTCGTGCCACGTGCGCAAGCTTTCCTGCAGCAGCCACAGCCCCATCACGTTGCGCAGATAGCGAATCGTCTCATCGACGCCGCGTTCGTTGGTGAAGTTGGCGGCCTGACCGGCCGGGCTCACGACCGGGCGGTCGAGCTCCACGCCGACCAGCGACCAGGTGCCGCAGGAAATGTAGCCGAAGTGCGAGTTGGTGGCCGGCACCGCGACCACGGCCGACGCGGTGTCGTGTGAACCGACCGCGGTCACCGGAATTCCGGCGGCGAGGCCGACGTCCACCGACAATTCGCCGACCGTCGTACCCGGTGCGCGTAGGGCCGGAAAAATGCGCCGCGGCAGCTTGAGGTCGTCGATGAGGTCGTACGCCCATTCCTCGGTATGCAGGTCGAAGAGCTGCGTGGTTGAGGCATTGGTCAGCTCGGCGCCGATTTCTCCGGTGAGCCAGTAACCGATCAGATCCGGGATCATCAGCATGGTCTGCGCGTCGGCGAGCTGTGCGGTGTCACGGGCCGCCGCCAGCTGGAATATCGTGTTGATCGGCAACATCTGAATGCCGGTCGTCTGATACAGCCGGTCGACACCGAGATCATCGAGCACCTTGTCGAACACCCTGCCGGCGCGCGCATCTCGATAGTGCACGGGGTTTCCGAGCAATGCGCCGTCGGCGTCGAGCAGCCCGTAGTCGACCGCCCATGAGTCGACTCCCACGCTGGCGAGATCGATACCCTGCCGGGCGGCCGTTTTGAGCCCGGTCAGAATTGCCCCATACAGACGTAACGCGTCCCAGTGCAACGTGCCCCGCACGGTGACCGGCTCGTTCTCGACCCGATGCAGCTCGGTCAATTCCAGCGTGTCCGGCCCGATCTGTCCACAGAGGATCCGACCGCTCGAGGCGCCCAGATCGACGGCGATGACCTGACGGATCACAGCACGCACAGCATTCGGGTATTGCCGAGCGTGTTGGGCTTCACCCGCTCCAAGTTGAGGAACTCCGCGACGCCTTCGTCATAGGAGCGCAGCAATTCGGCGTACACGTCGTGCGGCACCGGCGTTCCCTCGATTTCCCGGAAACCATGCTCGGCGAAGAAATCAACCTCAAACGTCAGCACGAATACCCGCGACACCCCGACCGACCGGGCCGCGTCGAGCAGCTTGGTCAGGATCTCGTGACCGATGCCCTGTTTTCGGTATCGCGGGTCCACCACGACCGTGCGTACCTCGGCCAGGTCCTCCCACATCACGTGCAGCGCGCCGCAGCCGGCGATTGCGCCGTCCCGCTCGGCTACCCAGAATTCCTGCACATCCTCATAAAGCGCGACCGCGGCCTTGTCGAGCACGATGCCCGGATACTCCCGTACCAGGCCGTGAATCTCCCGTATGTCAGCCGTCCGGGCCCGGCGAATGGTGGTCGTCACCGTAGGAACGCCGCCGCGACGCCGGCGTCCACCGGGATCAACAGCCCCGTCGTCCGGCTCAGCTCGGGCCCGGTCAGCGCGAATACGGCGGCCGCCACGTGCTCAGGCAATACCTCGCGCTTGAGTAAGGTGCGTTGTGCGTAGTACTCGCCGAGCTTCTCCTCCGGTACGCCATAAACCGCGGCCCGCTGCGCACCCCAGCCCGATGCGAAAATGCCCGAGCCACGTACGACCGCGTCAGGATTCACGCCGTTGACCCGGATCTGGTGCTCGCCCAGCTCGGCCGCGAGCAGCCGCACCTGGTGCGCCTGATCCGCCTTCGCCGCGCCATAAGCAACATTGTTCGGGCCGGCGAATATCGCATTCTTGCTGGCGATGTAAATGATATCGCCGCCCAGGCCCTGCTCGATCATCACCCGGGCCGCCGCGCGAGCGACCAGAAATGAGCCGCGGGCCATCACGTTGTGCTGGAGATCCCAGACGCCGGCGTCGGTGTCGAGCAGGCTCTTGGAAATTGACAACCCGGCATTGTTGACGATCAGGTCGAGCCCGCCGAAGGCCAATACCGCCTCGCGTATCGCGGCTTCGATAGCAACCTCGTCGGTGACATCTACGGCGACCGAAACGGCGACATCCGGCCCGCCCAGCTCGGCGGCAACATCGGCGGCCGCTTTCGCGTTCAGATCGGCTATTACGACATTCGCGCCCTCGGCGGCCAACCGTTCGGCTGTCGCCTTTCCGATGCCCGAGCCGCCACCGGTGACCAGCGCGATCCTGGTGGCCAGCGGTTTCGGTTTCGGCATCCGCTGCAGCTTGGCCTCTTCCAGGGCCCAGTACTCGATGCGGAATTTCTCCGACTCCGGAATGGGCGCGTACGTGGAAATCGCCTCGGCGCCGCGCATGACGTTGATCGCGTTGACATAGAACTCGCCGGCCACTCGCGCGGTCTGCTTATCCTTCCCGTACGAGAACATGCCGACGCCTGGGATGAGAACGATCGCCGGGTCGGCGCCGCGCATCGGCGGCGAATCGCCGTCCTTGTTGCGTTCGTAGTACGCGGCATATTCCTCGCGGTAATCGCTGTGGAGCGCGCGCAGCCGGTCGATCGCCTCGGCCACCGGGACATTGGGCGGCAGATCAAGCACCAGCGGCCGTACCTTCGTACGCAGAAAGTGATCGGGACAAGACGTACCCAGGGCCGCCAATGCGGGATGCCGTTCGCTGCTCAGGAAATCGAGCACCACGTCGGAGTCGGTGAAATGCCCTACCTGTGGGCGATCAGTAGAGGCGAGCCCGCGCAATATCGGTGCCAGCGCGGCCGCGCGGGCCCGCCGCTCCAGATCCGGCAGCGGGTCGTGAATTACCCGGCCGAACGGGTCCGGCCTTCCGTGTTTGTCGATATATGCGGCGGCGGCGCGAATCGCGTCCAGTGAGCGGTCTTTGGTCTCATCCGAGGTGGCGCCCCAGGTGGTGAGCCCGTGCCCACCGAGAATTGCGCCCTCCGCCTCGGGATGCGCCTTGGCGATGGCGGCCATATCCAGGCCCAGCTGAAATCCCGGCCGGCGCCAGGGCACCCAGACGATCCGGTCACCGAAACAGTCGCGGGTCAGCTTCTCGCCGTCGGCGGCCGTGGCGAACGCGATGATCGAGTCGGGGTGCAGATGATCGACGTGCGGCGGGTCGAGCAATCCGTGCATCGCGGTGTCGATCGAGGGCGCGGCGCCACCCTTGCCGTGCAGGCAGTAGTCGAACGCCGCGACCATCTCGTCCTCGCGGTCGATGCCGGGATAGACCTCGACCAGCGCGCGCAGCCGGTCGAGCCGCAGCACCGCGAGGCCCGCACGTTTGAGGGTGCCGAGGTCGCCGCCGGAGCCCTTGACCCAGAGCAGCTCGACGTCCTTGCCGGTGACCGGGTCGGTGGCGCTGCCCTTGGCCGAGGTGTTGCCGCCGGCGTAGTTGGTGTTGCGCGGGTCGGCGCCCAGCTCGTGGCTGCGGTCGAGCAGCTGGTGAATCGCATCAGTCAAGGTGGAACGCCTCCGGCAGTCGGGTGAAGCCCTCGTCGGGCCGCTTGTCGTCCAGTCCCTCGAAGAATTCCGCCATATCGGCCTGCCAGCGAGCATTGACGCCGGTCTTGGCCATGTCGGTCTGGGCGGTGGCGAGGTCGTCGGTCTCCAGGTACCCGATGACCTCGCCGTCGTCGTGCACGAAGATCGAATAGTTGCGCCAGCCGGTGCGGGTCAGCTCCGCGCGCATCTCGGGCCAGGCCGCGGCATGGCGCGCGCGGTATTCGGCGACCCGATCGGGCTTGACCCGCAACCGGAAACAGACCCGCTCCATCCACGCCCCCTACCGGATTAGGACTCGTTGATCGCACCGTATCCGTTGTGAATCGTTTCAAGGTACGACCCTATCGGAGCCAATGTCACATCCGTACGCTCTATGCGTACCAATGTGACATTGGCTTCAGCGTGCTTCCGGTCCGGGTGGTGCGCACGGCGGGTGACCGGGAGAGGATGTCCCGTACCCACATCGGAGAGGTGACGCTGGTGCGCATTGGACTCTTCCTCACGTGCATCAACGACACGCTCTATCCCGACACCGGCAAGGCCGTCGTCCGGCTGCTCGAGCGGCTCGGCCATGAGGTCGACTTCCCGCTCGAGCAGACCTGCTGCGGGCAGATGCACGTCAACACCGGCTACCGGCGCGAAGCGTTCAGCCTGGTCCGTCGGTACGCCGACGTGTTCGCGCCGTACGACGCCGTGGTCGCCCCGTCCGGATCGTGCGTCGGCCTGGTGCGCGATCAGCATGTGGCGCTGGCCCGCGAGTCCGGTGACGAAGCGCTCGCCGAACGGGCCGCTGCCGTGGCCGCCAAGACCTACGAGCTGTCCGAGCTGCTGGTGGACGTGCTCGGCGTGGTCGACGTCGGCGCCTACTACCCGCACCGGGTCACCTATCACCCGACCTGCCATTCGCTGCGGCTGATCCGGGTCGGCGACAAACCGCTGCAATTGCTCAGAGCGGTACGCGGTATCGACCTGGTCGAGTTGCCGAATGCCGATACGTGTTGCGGGTTCGGCGGCACGTTTGCATTGAAGAATGCGGAGACGTCGACCGCGATGCTGTCCGACAAGGTGCGCTGCGTGCTGGATACCGGCGCCGAGATATGCGCCGCCGGCGACAATTCCTGCCTGACCCATATCGGCGGGGGACTGTCCCGGATGCGTACCGGCGTCCGCGGCGTACACCTCGCCGAAATCCTCGCCGCGACCGAGGAGACCGCATGACCCGGGCATTTCTCGGGTTGCCGGGACGACGCGACAAGGGCTTTCCGGCCGCGGCGCATCACGCGCTGGCCGATACCCAGCTGCGCCGCAATTTGCGCAACGCTACCGCGACGATCCGCGCCAAACGCACCAAAGTGGTCGGCGAGCTGCCGGATTGGGAGGAGCTGCGCGAGGCCGGGCGGGCGATTAAAGCGCAGACGCTCAGCAACCTCGACGCATACCTCGAGCAGCTCGAAAATGCCGTCGTCGAACGCGGTGGACACGTGCACTGGGCCCGCGACGCCGACGAGGCGTGCCGGCTGGTCACCGAATTGGTGCAGGCAACCGGCGCGACCGAGGTGGTCAAGGTCAAGTCGATGGTGACCGACGAGATCGGCCTCAACGACGCGCTCGCGAGAAGCGGGATTTCGGCGTACGAAACCGATCTGGCCGAGCTGATCGTGCAGCTGGGGCACGACAAGCAATCACACATACTCGTGCCCGCCATTCACAAAAACCGCAGCGAGATCCGCGACATATTCCTGCGGGAGATGCCCGGCGTCTCAAAGGATCTCGGCGACGACCCGGTCGAGTTGGCCATGGCCGCCCGCCAGCATTTGCGCAAGAAATTCCTGTCGGCCAAGGTCGGTATTTCCGGCGCGAATTTCGCGGTCGCCGAGACAGGTACGTTGGCGGTGGTCGAGTCCGAGGGCAACGGTCGCATGTGCCTCACCCTCCCAGAAACACTGATCAGCGTGGTCGGCATCGAGAAGGTGGTGCCGACCTGGAACGACCTCGAGGTGTTTCTGCAGCTACTGCCCCGATCCTCGACGGCCGAGCGGATGAACCCCTACACGTCATTGTGGACCGGCGTCACGCCCGGCGACGGGCCGCAGGAATTCCACCTCGTGCTGCTGGACAACGGCCGTACAAAAGTATTGAAGGACGAGGTCAGCCGGCAGACGCTCGCGTGTATTCGATGCTCGGCCTGCCTGAATGTCTGCCCGGTGTACGAACGAACCGGTGGCCAGGCCTACAACTCCGTCTATCCCGGGCCGATCGGCGCCATTCTCACCCCGGCGATGCAGGGCGTCGAAAATGCACCGACGCTCCCGTACGCATCCTCGCTGTGCGGCGCGTGTTATGACGTATGCCCGGTGAAAATCAACATTCCGGAAGTCCTCGTACACTTGCGATCCGAGGTGGTCGAGCATAAACGGGCGCGCCGAATTCCAACGCCAGAAGCGACCGCGATGAAGGCGATGGCGTGGGTCTTCGACTCGCCCAAACGCCTGGAGCGGGCGCAAAAGGCGGCGCGGCGCGGGTCCGGGATATTCGCCCGGGACGGCGTGATCGGGCGCATTCCGGGGCCGATGCACGGCTGGACCGACTCGCGCGACGCGCCCGCAATGCCCGCGGAAACGTTCCGGGAATGGTGGAGGCGTACCCATTGAACGCCCGAGAGGAAATGCTACAACGTATTCGGGACGCGCTGCATGATGTCCCGGTCGAGCCCGCAGCACCGCGGCTCTATCGGCCCGATACCGGGCTGGACCATGAAGGCGTGCTCGAGCTGTTCGCCGAGACCGTCGCCGACTACCGCGCGACCGTGCACCGGACCGACGACAGCGGCCGGATCGCCGCGATCGCTGAAATCCTTACCGGGCGGGGCTTGCGCCGTATCGCGGTGCCGGCCGACCTGCCCTCAGGGTGGCTGCCGGACAAGATCGAGGCTGTGGTCGACGCCGGCCAGCTCAGCACCGCCGACCTGGACGCGGCCGACGGCGCGCTGACCCGGGCCGCATTGGGAATTGCGGCTACCGGCACGTTGATCCTCGATGGCTCGACCGGCCAGGGTCGCCGGCTGCTGAGCCTGATCCCGGATTATCACCTGTGCGTGATCGACGCCGATGTGGTGGTGGGCTCGGTGCCCGAGGCAATCCGGCGGCTCGATCCGCGACGCCCGATCACGCTGATCAGCGGCCCGTCGGCGACCAGCGACATCGAGCTCAACCGGGTGGAGGGTGTACACGGACCGCGCACCCTCGACGTACTCCTGGTCGAATAGCGACCCCGATTCGGAGCCAATGTCACATTGGGGCACTCTAACCGCACCAACGTCACGTTCGCGCGGAATCAGTGCGCGGGTGGCCAGCGCGAACGGGACTTTCGGGCACTCTAACCGCACCAACGTCACGTTCGCGCGGAATGAGACAGCTCGGCGGGTAGCTGTCCACTGTGGATTAGGCCGAGCCGCCGGGTGGAGCGGGTCAGCGCAACGTAGAGATCGTTGCCGCCGCGCGGCGATTCCGCCCAGATCTCGGCCGGCTCGACGATGATGACCGCGTCGAATTCCAGCCCCTTCGCGGCCGGGACCGTGAGCACCGCGATCGGCTCGTCAAGGGCCGTGCCCGCGCCGATCCGCGCCTGCAGCTCCGCATAGTGCGCGGCCGGGCTGATCACCGCGAGCTGCCCGTCGCCGATCACGGCCAACTCCGCCGCAATCGCATCGGCCACCCGATCGGCCAGCTCGGAGGCAGCAACCTCCTGCTGCCAGGGCAATTCGATGCTGTCGCGAACCGACCGCGGTGGCGTGACGTCCGGCCGGACCGCTGCCAGCACCCCGGCCGCGAGATCCATGATCGGCCGCGGGGTGCGGTAATTGACCGTCAATTCGCGGACCTGCCAACTACCGGCGGCGTACGGGTCGAGGGCATCGCCCCAGCTGCGCGGCGCGGCCGGCGAACCGGCTTGCGCGAAGTCACCGACGATCGTCATCGAGCGGCTCGGGCAGCGCCGCATGATCATCCGCCAGTCCATCGGAGAGCGCTCCTGCGCCTCGTCCACCACGACATGCCCGAAGGTCCAGCCGCGGTCCTTCGACGCCTGCTCCACCGTCGACCCGTGCTGATCCGCGCCGCGATATCGGCTGGCGAACAAGGCCGCGCGTTTTTCGTGCCACACCGGATCCGGCTGCCCGAGGCCGAATATATCCATGACGCCCTTTGCGTATTCGACCTCGGCGCGCATCTCCGCGGCTTCCGTGGCTGCCACTTTGGACGTCTCTTCAATGTCTTCGCCGAGCAGCTCCGCCACCTCATCGAGCAACGGCACATCGGCGGCAGTCCACTGTGGATCATTGCGCTGCAGCAATTCGATGTCGGCCGGGGACAATCCGGCGGCAGACATACGGTCCGGCGCGGCAAACAATTCGGCCAACACCTGCTAGGGCGCCAAGACCGGCCACAGCGTATCGATCGCCTGGCGCAGGCTCGGGCTGGCGCGGACCTCGGCCCGCATCTCCTTCTCATCCTGCTCATCGGCCCAGCCGAGCCGGCGAACCCACTGCGCGGTCAGTGCTCGTACCACGGTTTCGACGAATGTCCGGCGCGCGCGATTGTGCGGCAACGGTGTCCCGGCCTCGCGATCCCGAGCGGCGCGCGCCCGGCCACGCGCCCGCCGACACATCGCCGGCGACAACGTCAGCGTGTCGTCCTCGACCTGGATATCCAGCGGCCGCTCCGGCACCCGCTGCCATTCGGCGACGGCCGCGGCCAACACCTCGACCATCCGCAGCTCGCCTTTGAGCGCGGCCGATTCGATCGGCTCGACGGCATCGGCGTCCACACCGGGATACAACTGTCCGACGGTCGCCAGCACGACGTCGGTCTCGCCGAGCGAGGGCAGCACCTGGTCGATATAGCGCAGGAACGTCGGGTTGGGCCCGACCACGAGCACGCCGCGACGAGCCAGCCGATCACGATGGGTGTAGAGCAGATAGGCAACCCGGTGCAGCGCGACCACGGTCTTCCCGGTGCCCGGACCGCCTTGTACGACAAGGATTCCGGGCAGATCGGTGCGAATGGCCCGGTCCTGCTCGGCCTGGATCGTGGCGACGATATCGCCCAGCCGGCCGGTGCGGCCGGCTCGCAGAGAGGCCAGCAACGCCGCCTCGCCGGCCAGCGTCACCTCGTCGTCGGCCAACCCGCCCGCGTCGAGCAGGTCGTCGTCGATGCCAATTACCGTACGGTCCTTGGTACGTAGCTGCCGGCGCCGGCTCACCCCGGCCGGAGCGGCGGCCGTCGCCTGGTAGAACGGCTGCGCGGCCGGCGCCCGCCAGTCGACGAGGAGCGTGTCCCGGTCGTCATCGGCGAGGCCCATCCGGCCGATATAAAGCATTTCCGCGGCTACCCGATCGAGCCGACCGAAACAAAGACCGCGTTCGACCGCGTCCAGTTGATCGATCCTGGCCTGATAATGCAGGGCCAGCGAATCCCGCTCGGTCATTCCCTGGTCGGTGCCGGTCGTCTCACCCAACACAATCTCACGCAATTGCATACGGGCGTCCACCCGAGCGTCATCCAGACGCTCGTACAGCATGGACACATACTGCTGTTCACGGGCTATCTCGGCGGACTCAGGCATGCGGCAGCCTCCCTGCACGGGCTGATGAATTCAACGAATCGACTTGACAAGGGCCAATCAGCTCGGCCATAATGGATATACGGAAAGGCGCTCCAATCGCATTCATTTCACAGGTGAATACCGAGAGTAGCGCAAAATGCCGGCCAGGTGGCCGGCTTTTTTTGTTGCCCGAATTACACTGTTGATCCCAGCCCCCGGTGATCATGCACAAACCCAGCACAACACGCCGCGCAAGACCTGGGTTAGCGCATGATCACCAACTCCACCCTGCAGGCCCCCTGATCGAAGTGCGCTCTACCTCGCGATTCGGCGTGAATTACGCGGTAGGGCGCACTTCGATCGAGGCAGGGGCGCCCCGGTTTCATGATCATGAGTACCTGACCCAACGGAACCGACGGCAGAGCACTCACGATCATGGCCCTGGACCGGGAGTTGAGTCAGCAGGTGTCAAGCATCGAGGACAGTGCGGTCTTCTCGTCGCTGGTAATCGTCAGCGCCCATACTGTCTTGTCGTCGATCCAGTCACGCGAATAGAGGCACCAATAGCTTTGCAGCGCCGGCTTCCATTGCGATGGGTCGTCGTCACCCTTCGATTCATTCTGCTGTACCGACGAGGCGATCAACTGCGGGTCGGTGAGGTCGTTCGCGAAATCCTTGCGTTTCGCAGTGGTCCAGTTGTCCGCACCGGATCGCCATGCATCGGCCAGCGGCACGATGTGGTCAATCTGCACCTTCGACGGAACGGTGACCGTGGTGCCGTCGTAGGCAATGTGCCAGCTGCCGGCGGTCGGGTAGCAATCCGCGTCGACGGTCACCCCGGTGCCGTCCCGCTTGAGCACCTCTTCCCGACTCGTACAACCGTCGGGCTCGGTGATCCAGTGTGGAAACAGATCCCGTGAATAGCCGTCCATCGAATGCGGCGTCGCCACGGTCAACGCCGCCAACTGCGTACGGGCGGTGCTCACCCCCGGTGGCGTGGGTGGCGCGGCGGAGGCGGATTGGATCGCAAAGGCGAGCAGGGCTGCGATCGAGACGAGTGCGAGCAGGATTCTTCGCATGGCGACTCCTTGCGCAGTGACGGTGACTGCATGCATATCGTCGCCACGTAACGATGCCGGCAATTGCGGATGAGCACCAGCCAAACACGCCCCATCTGGTCACAATTCACATCGCTTTTACGATCCGGCTAGTCTCGGCAGAATGCACGGCGGCATCGCGATCCTGGGGCTCGGCCTGATCGGCGGCTCGTTGCTCCAGCGCCTCAAGGGGCACAACGTCATCGGCTACGACACCGACCCGGCGGCCCGAGCGGTTGCCCGGCAGGCCGGGTTCACCGTCGCCGACAACACCAGCCAGGCGGTGGCGATCGCCGATCTCGTGGTCGCCGCGGTACCGCTACCCGCGCTACCCGCGCTGCTGGCCGAGCTCGGCACCGCGGCCCGACCCGGTGCGGTGATCACCGACGTCGCTTCGGTGAAGGGCCCGGTCGGAGAATGGGTACGCGGCCCGGTTCGGTATGTGGGCGGGCACCCGATGGCCGGCACCGAACGCTCCGGCTTCGCCGCCGCCGACCCGTACCTTTTCAACAAAGCGGCGTGGGTGCTCTGTCTGGAGGCCGACACCGATCCGACCGGCTGGCTGGAGCTGGCCGCGGTGCTCACCACGATCGGCGCCCGGGTCGTCCCGACGACCGCGGCCGAGCATGACGACGTGGTCGCCCGGATCAGCCACCTGCCGCATCTGCTGGCCGCGACCCTGGCCGGCGCCGCCGCCGATCCTCTTGCGCAAACCCTCGCCGCCGGCTCGTTCCGCGACGGCACCCGGGTGGCCGGCACCCGCCCGGAGCTGTCCACCGCGATGTGCCAGGCCAACGCCGCCGCCCTCGACACTGCACTCGCCCAGGCAATTACGGCCCTGCAGGAAACCAGGACCGCGCTCGCCGACAACACCCTGGAAACACTGTTTCGACGCGCGTACGACATCCGGAAAAACTGGCCGAGCACCAAAACGAAAACCCGCAAGCTCGACCCAAACGCCGCCGACCTGCGCGATCAGCTGCTTGCCCTCGGCCGCCAGGGCGGCTGGCTCACCGAGATCGAGCCCGGCGCGCTCACCGGCGAGGTGCCCTTATAGCCAACCGCGGCGGGCCGCCTGCCAGACGAGTTGCAGCCGGGTCTGTACCTCGGTGAGCTCCAGCAGCACCCGGATCCGGCGCTGCACCGTACGGGTGGACAACCCCAGCTGAGCGGCGATCGCGTGATCGGTCAGCCCGGCGATCAGCAGCGACAACAGATGCAGGTCCGGCGCGGACGGGCTGGACATCGGGCGATCCTCGGTCACCGAGCCGTCCGGCGCGATCAACAACGGCGAGGCGGTGTCCCACAGCCGGTCGAACAGCGCCGCCAGGGCATCGAGCAGACCGCACGCGTGCACCACGACCGCCGACGGCTCATCGGGGGTAGTGCTCGGGGTGACCGGCACGACCGCCAGCCTGCGGTCGACCAGGACCATCTTCAACGGGAGCTCGGGGAGCACCTTCGCCACCTCGCCACCGGCGGCACCGGCGGCGATGCCATGCGGGTCGCCGGGCAGGCCGAGCAGTCCGAGCTCATAGATCGCGCGATAGCGCACACCGGCCGACAGCGCGGCCAGCTGCGCCGCGTTGTCCTCGGCAAATACCGCCACCGTCGGCGGTTTCACCAGCCACATCACCTCCGAACGGGCCGAGCGCTGCATCTGCTCGATCTGCCGGCCGATCGCGCCGGCCCCATAAATGACGTCGATCAGCTCGCCGGCGCCACGCATAGCGGTGCGGCTGCGGTATTCGTCGCTCAGCTGCCCGATCGCCGACTCGATCGTGGCCAGCTGTTGCTGGTGCCGCAGCAGCAGCGGCTCGAAGGCCCGCTCCGGTGCGGTCGCGCGAAACATCGGCAGGGCCCCTTCCGGCTCCGGACCGGGCACCTGGCTGACCAGGCCCTGCGCCTCCAATGCGCCGAGCACCTTGACGATCTCGTCGATCTCGACCCCGACGGACTCGGCCAGCATCGGCGCAGTTGCTGCGGGCAACCGCACCAACGCGCGATAGGTCCGTTCCTCGGTTACCGCTAATCCGGCAAGTTCCAGCACACCAGCCCCCCGACCGTACTTATCCCGAGACTAATCGGGTGTTTCGCGTTTTTGGGGTCTGCACCAAAAGTCGCTTTCTCAGGGCCCATCAAGCGGTATCACGTTAAAGCCATCAGAGGGGATTTGCGATCGGCCGTAACGCCGGGAAACAATTCGATCACCTGGCGTAATGTGGCCATGTCCTGGTCTCGCCATGGGATTTTCTTGACTATTACCCCCGTATTTTCCGAAATTGCTACCGGAAGGATTTCTGGGGATCGCCAACCGTGCCGTCGTTCCGGCCTACCGGCCGGCGCGGATGCGGCTGGCTCGGGGAAGGTCGGAGGACTTTCATGCACGTACCAAGACCCAGCATTGCTGGGGGCAGACGCGGATCGCCTGGCTCTCAAAGGCGTAGCGTGAAACCCGCTAAATGGCTTATTGCGGCGGTGTCGGTTGCCGCACTCGGCGGCATGGCGCTGCAGGGCACCGCTCAGGCGGCCAACAATCAAGCCGGCACGACGACAACCAAGGCGTCGACGAAACATTCGGCGACACCGTCGTGCGCCATTCCCAAGCAAGAGGGGATGGCGCATTGTTTTGCGCTGCGCTTCGACGGCGTCGGTGCTAAAACGATCAAGCCGAACGCCGCGCCACCCGGGTACGGCCCGACGGATCTGCTGAGCGCGTACAACATCCCCGCCAACGGGGGTGCCGGCACCACGGTCGCCCTTGTCGACGCCTACGACGACCCGAATATCGCCGCCGACCTGGTGGCATACCGGGCCCAATTCGGCCAGCCAGCGCTGAAGGACGGGCAATTCCGCAAGGTCAGTCAGCGCGGCGGGACCGACTACCCGGCACCCGACGCCGGCTGGGCGACGGAGATCGCCATCGACGTCGAGATGATCTCGGCGATGGCTCCGAACGCGAACATTCTGCTGGTCGAGGCCGACTCGGCCTTCGACACCGACCTGGACGCCGCGGTCGACGAGGCCGTCACGCTCGGCGCCGGATTCGTCTCCAACTCCTGGGGCAGCGGCTACAACTCCACCCCGGGGAGCGGTGAGGACCCGTCCGAGGTGACAGCCGAGGACCCACACTTCAACCACCCGGGCACGGCCATCCTGGCCAGCTCCGGCGACAGCCTCTACGGCGTCTCCTACCCGGCCGCCTCGCAGTACGTCACCTCGGTCGGCGGTACGTCGCTGGTCAAGGATTCCAGCACCCGTGGCTGGACCGAGTCGGTGTGGAACAGCCTCGGCGGCGGCCCCGGCAGCGGTTGCTCGCTGTATGAGGCGAAGCCGTCGTTCCAGAAGGACACCGGCTGCGCGAAGCGGTCCGTCGCGGACGTGTCCGCGGTGGCCGATCCGGTAACCGGCGTGGCGGTCTACAACAGCTTCCAGCAGACCAACCCGTGGGGTCAGTGGGGCGGCACCAGCGTCGCCTCGCCGATCGTGGCCGGGGTGTACGCCAACGCCGGCACACCCAAGGCGGGCACGTACCCGAACTCCTACCCCTACGACAAGCCATCCGCCCTCAACGACGTGACCACCGGCAACAACGGCACCTGCACGCCGGCCTACCTGTGCACCGCCGGGCCTGGATATGACGGCCCGACCGGTCTGGGTACCCCCAACGGCTTTACCGCATTCGCCACCGGA
>Ga0137412_10000614_pt1 | contig 25931 bp, 22 predicted proteins | sample CZODoug2_1_16fun_FD_122160 | JGI IMG/M metagenome (GOLD analysis project Ga0137412, IMG submission 122160) | Vadose zone soil fungal communities from Angelo Coast Range Reserve, California, USA - CZODoug2_1_16fungal (Hybrid Assembly) | ecosystem: Environmental > Terrestrial > Soil > Vadose zone... | reverse complement strand
CAGCACCCGGATCACGACGGCACCTCGACCAGCAGCCTGAACCGGCCGTCGCCGGTCGCGGCCCCGGACGCCGAGCCGCCCAGCGCGCGGGCCCGCTCGGTGACGCCGGTCAGCCCTCGACCCTCGCCGGCCGGGCCACTCGGCACGCCGTCGTTGACGATCTCGAGCCGGACCACGCCGTCCCGACAGGTGGCGACGAACGAGCAGCGGCTCGCCGTGCTGTGCCGCAGGATGTTGGTCGCCCCCTCGCGCACGGCCCAGGCCAGGACGGCTTCGAGCTCGGGGCTCAGGTCGTCGAGCGAGGCGTCCGCGATGGTCTCGATGTCAGCCGCCGCGAGGACGGCGGCAGCCGCGTCCAGCTCGGCCCGCAGCGACACGACGTGCTCGTCCCGAGCCACCGCCCGCATATCCCGCAGCGCGGATCGAGCCACCCCGGTCAGGCTCTCTATCTCCGCCTGGGCGGCGGACGGGTTGCTCGGCAGCAGCCGCATGGCCAGGTCGCCCTTGAGCGACACGGCCGACAGGCTGTGCCCCAGCAGATCGTGCAGGTCGCGCGACACCCGGAGCCGCTCACGTCCGACCGCCAGCTCGGCCAGTTCGGTGCGGGCCGCGTACAGCTCGTCGAGCACCCCGGCCAGGCGGGCCGAGAAGTACAGCGCCGCCCCGCCCATGACCATGATCGCAAGGTAGTAGACGGACCAGACGATCACGGCCGGGATGGAGCCGTGGCCGTCGGCGATCACCACGCCGGCCGCGATTGCCGGACCGATGATCGGGCCGGCCACCCCCAGTACCGCCAAGGGACCGCGCAGCAGCATCGCCGCCGACGCGATCACGAACCACTGGACGGTGTCCCAGTCCAGGCCGAACCACCACAGCGGTCCGAACGCGCAGGCGCACACCACGGCAAAGGTCAACGGCCAGGCTCGTGGACGCTCGCCGCGCCCGGCCGCAAAGCTGTGCCGCAACTGCAACCCCATCGCGGTCAGCGCCGAAACCACGACGATCGTCCGGCTGACCGCCGACATACTCGGGTGGCGGGTGAACATGAACAGCGGCGACACCGCCGCGAACGGCACGAGCATCACCACGAGGAACAACCGCGCGTGCCGCACCGCCCACAGCGGGAACCCGGCCGGGGCGGCCACCACCGCGGTCATGACGGTTCTCCCACGAGCTCGCCGTCGCCGGTGAGCTCCAGGCGCGCCTGGCCGTCCCGACTGGTCACGGTGATGACGCATCGGCGCGTCGACCCGTCCCGCAGCAGCGCCGCCGTCGCGGAACGGATCTGCGCTCGGAACTGCGGGCCGGCGGCCTCGAGCTGGGCGGCAGGAGGCAGCACGAGCGTGGTCTCGATGCCCGCCGCCGTGAGCAGCGCCGCGGCCGTGGACAGCTCGGCGCGCAGCGACGGACGGTGGTAACCACTGATCAGCTGCCGGGCCTCGGCGAGCGTGCGCCGGGAGCTGTCCACGAGATCCTGAAGCTCACCGTCCAGGGCGGCGGGATTCCGGTCGACGAGGGCGCTGGCCCGCTCACCTCGCGCGGCGATAGCGGCCAGCGCGAGCCCGAGCGTTCGGCGCAGCTCGGCGTCGATGACGAGCCGTTCGCGCACCACGGCCGCGTGGGCGAGCGCCTGCCGGGCCGCGTCCAGTTGCCGGACCGTCCCGAGCAGCCAGACCGGGACGAACACCGCCGAGGCGCGCCACAGAACCGTGAGCGTGTAGTAGCTGGTGGCCGCGGTGACATCGCTTCCGAGTGCCAGCGCGAGCGGCGCCTGGGCGATCACGACGAGGGCGACGACCGGCAGCGACCAGCGCGGACGCAGCACGATCAGGGCCGAGACGGCGATCGCGTGGCAACTCGGCAGCCAGTTCGCCCCGGCGAGGGGCAGCACCCCGAGAATCACCGCGGACATGATCACGAACGAGCGCACGCCGTTCGGCGGCCGCATCCCGGACGCCGCGTAGCGGATGTGGCGCAGGTGCAGCGGCAGGAAGCACGCGGTGGCAGCCAGCGCCCACGCCGCCCGGCGATAGCCACCGCCGCCCTCGGCGACGACCCCGACCTGGACGATCGGGAAGACCAGGCAATAGGCGATGACGCCCCCGGTCGCGTAACGCATGAACGAGCGGGGCCGGACGCTGTTCGGTGCCGTCACTACCACCACCCGCGACCCACCGACGAGACGCGCCCAGCGTAGGGGGCGCAGCTGCGGCGGAGCGAACGAGATAGCCATCGTCGGCCAGGCTCGCCGCTGCCCGCGGCCCTCGGTAGATGCAGATGTCACCAGCTGCCAGTGAGTCGCTCCTCGGGCATTGCCGACATCCACATCTGTCGGACGCGGGCCGCCCGCCGCAAGACTCGTACCCGTGAGAAAGCTCGTCGCCACGACGTTCCTGACCCTGGACGGGGTGATGGAGTCCCCCGAGACGTGGCACTTCCCGTTCTTCGACGGCGAGCTCGCCGCGACGATCGCCGAGCTGCTCTACAACACGGACGGGCTGCTGCTCGGGCGGATCACGTATCAGGAATCCGCTGGACAGCAGCTGACTGGCATCCACACCTATGTCGTGTCGAGGACGCTCGGATCGGTCGCTTCGGCCGGCGTGACGGTGCTCAACGGCGAGCTGGCCGAAGACCTCGGCCCGCTCAAGCACGCACCCGGCCACGACATCGCCGTCATCGGCAGTGGCGCGCTGATCCGCTCGCTGCTCGAACACGACCTGCTGGACGAGCTGCACCTGCTCGTCCACCCCGTGATCATCGGCCGTGGAAAGCGGCTGTTCGCCGGCGACACCATCGCGAAGTCGCTCAAGCGGACAATTTGTAAGGCGTTCGGCAGCGGCGTCGTGCACCTGTGTTACGAACCCGTACCCGGCTGACCCAGAAGGAGGTGGCCCGGTGGCAACCGACCGCTCGCGCTGGTTGGCGCTCTACGTGCTCTGCACCGGCATGTTGATGATCGTGCTGGACGTCACGATCGTGAACGTGGCCCTGCCGTCCATCCAGGACGACCTGCACTTCTCGCAGAACAACCTGACCTGGGTGGTGAACGCCTACCTCATCGCGTTCGGCGGGTTGCTGCTGCTCGCCGGGCGCATCGGCGACCTCATCGGCCAGCGGCGGATCTTCATGATCGGGCTGACGGTGTTCACCGTGGCCTCGGCCGCCTGCGCGGCGGCGCAGAATCAGGCCACCCTGATCATCGCTCGGTTCGTGCAGGGCGCCGGTGGGGCGCTCACCTCGGCCGTCATCCTGGCCATGATCGTGACGATGTTCCCGGAGCCGCGCGAGCAGGCGAAGGCGCTCGGGGTGTATGGCTTCGTCGCGTCGGCGGGTGGCTCGATCGGGCTGCTCGCGGGCGGCGCGCTGACCTCGGCGATCAACTGGCACTGGATCTTCATCGTCAACCTGCCGATCGGCGTGATCACCGGGGCGCTGGCGCTTCGGGTCGTCGACCGCTGCCCCGGTTTCGGCAGTGGCCGCGCGGACATCCCCGGCGCCGTCGTGTTGACCGGCGGGTTGATGCTCGGTATCTACGCCATCGTCGAGGTCGAGCGGTACGGCTGGGCCTCGCTGCATACGATCGGGCTCGGCGCGGTGTCGGTCGCGCTCGTGGCCGGGTTCGTGGTCCGGCAGGCCCGGATCGCCGAGCCGCTGATGCCGCTGCGATTGTTCCGCTCGCGCAACGTGTCGGGCGCGAACATCGTCCAGCCGCTGCTCCTGGCCGCGATGTTCGGCATGTTCTTCATGGGTGCGCTGTATCTGCAGGGCGTCCTGCACTACGACGCTTTTGGTGTCGGCTTGGCGTTCCTGCCCACCACGATCGTGATGGGGGCGATGTCGCTGCGCTTCGCCGAGCCGCTCGCCGCCCGGTTCGGGCCCCGGAACCTGCTCATCGCCAGCCTGGTGATCATCGGCGTCGGGCTGCTGCTGTTCATCCGCACACCGACCCATGCGAATTACTGGACGGACCTGTTGCCGCCGTTCCTGCTGGTCGGGCTCGGCGTCGGCGCATGTTTCCCGGCGCTGATGGGGCTGGCGATGTCTGGGGCGACGCCCAGCGATGCCGGGCTGGCGTCCGGACTGGTCAACACGACGGCCGAACTCGGCGGGGCCATCGGCCTCGCGGTCATGAACACCTTCGCGACCAGCCGCACCGCGCACCTGCGGCGCCCGGGCACTTCGGAAGCGGCCGCGCTGAACGGCGGCTACCACCTGGCCTACGGAATCGGAACCGCGTTACTGGTCGTCGCGGTGGTGGTCGCGGTCACGGTGCTGCGTACTGTCACGGCGCCCGCCGAGTCGCTCGTCGACGCCGATGAATCCGCCGATGAATCCGCGGTCCGGTAACCCGATGCCGGGCGTGACCGCGCGCCGGGCGATCGGCGCACTGGTGACCGCAGCGGGCCCCGCCACGGCCGGCATCACGCAGGCCTCGGACTGGCCGTCGGACCGGTTGCGGCTGGGCGTCATCGTCGCCGGGTTGGTGGTGGGACTGGTCGGCCTGCTGATCTGGAATCCGGAGCCGACTGCGCACGAGCGTTATCTCGAGGCCGAACGGTCGACCTGGCCGGCGTGGCGTCAGGCCGTGGCCCCGGTGGGCGTCGCGGCGTTCGTGCTGCAGATCGCGCTTCGGATGTTCGGCGCCGACCGCCACCACCTCGTCGACGCCCAGATCGCGACGGCCAGCGTTCTCGTTCTGTGCTTGGGGATCGGCGTCGCGTCCTACGTGCGTCGCTTCCTCACCTCGGCCCGGCAGAGCGACTCAGGACCCTAGCCGGGCGGGGACTAGCGGCGGGTCGAGCAGGCGCAGAAGGCGCGTGTCGGCGTCCAGCTCGGCGGCCACCCCGATCGGATAGGTCTGATTCTGGCCGCCGTGGCCCAGGTTGGCCCACATGATCATCGGAACGCCGAGGGAGCCCAGCCGTTCGTCCAGGATGGCCGCGATGTCGTCCGGCTCGCCGCAGTTGACGAACGATCCGGCGACGATGCCCGCGACGCCGTCCAGGTAGCCCGACCGGAGCAGCTGGGTGAGCATGCGGTCGATGCGGTAGTCGTCCTCGCTCTCGTCCTCGACCATCCAGATGCCGCCCCGGGCCGGCCAGGACGTGTCGGTGCCCAGCGAGGACGCCAGCACGGTGAGGTTGCCGCCGCAGGTCACGCCCCGGGCCACACCGGCCGTGGTGGTGCGCGCGGCCTCGAAGCAGAGCTCGGTGGCCCGTTCGGGGGTCATCAGGCTGCGCAGCATCGACGCGAACTCGTAGGCGTCGAAGAAGCACACCATCGTGCTGTGCAGCGACGCCCAGCCCAGCCGGACCGCCACCGCCTCGAGCACCGCCGTCACGTCGGAGTACCCGGCCAGCACCTTGGGCGCCACCCCGGCCAGGGCGTCCCAGTCGATCGCGGCGAGCGTGCGCTGCGCGCCGGACCCGCCGCAGGCGAAGACGATGCCGGCGATGTTCGGGTCGCGCAGCGCCGAGGTCAGATCGGAGGCGCGCAGCGCGTCGTCACCGGCCAGGTAGCGCCGCAGCGTGCCGCCGTCGCGCGCGGACGGATAAACGACCGGCTCGAGCCCCGCGAAGCGCAGCGCGTCCAGGCCGGCCGCCAGCGGTTCCGGCTTGGGCGGGCTGCTCGCCGACAGGACGGCGACCCGATCTCCCAGGCGCAATGCCGGCGGACGGGCGAGCGAGGCCGTCATCCTCGGCCGGCGATGTCGATGTGCATGGCATAGCTATACAGGTTTAGCTCGGCCAGCAGCGAGGCGGTCACCGAGCTGGCCCGGCGGAATCCGTGGCCCTCGCCGTCGAAGATCAGCAGCCGGTGCCACAGCCCCCGTTGCCTTACCGCATCGATGATCGACTCGGCGTGTTCGGGTGGGCAGATCGTGTCCTCGGCGCCCTGCAGCATGACGATCGGGCTGGTGATCCGGTCGGCGTTGTGCAGCGGAGAGATCCGCTCACGGTCCGCCGGGCGGACCAGTCCATCCATATAGCGCGCCTCGAAGTCGTGCGTGTGCTCGCCGGACCAGCGGGTCGCGTCGGCGATCGGGTAGTAGACGGCACCCGCGCAGAAGACGTCGGAGTGCGCGAGCGCGGCCAGCGTGGTCCAGCCACCGGCCGAGTCGCCCCGGATGGCCACCCGCGTCGCGTCCACCTCGCCGGCGTTGGCGAGCGCGCGCACGACGGTCACGCAGTCGGCGACGTCGACCACGCCCCACTGGTGGCGCAGCCGTTCCCGGTAGGCCCGGCCGTATCCGGTCGAACCGCCGTAGTCGACGCTGGCGACGGCGAAGCCCCGGCTGGTGAACAGCGACAGCTCGACGCTCGGGGTGGCGTCCGTTCGGCCGGTCGGGCCACCGTGCACGGTGACGATCAGCGGCGGCTTGCTCGTATCGGACGCCGTCCGCGCGGGGTTGTGCGGCGGGTAGTAGACGTAGTGGACGCCGTCGGCGACGCGGCGTTGCGCCGTCGACAGCCACGGGTCGTCCGTCGGCGGCGTGCACCGGATCGGCTCACCGCCGTCGAGCGGAACACGCAGCACCGCGAAGCGCTCCCGCTCCGACCCGGCGCAGATCACCGCGTGCTCGCCGTCGGCCCACACCGACGTGCCGAAGTCCGTGCACCCGGGCGCGAGGTCGCGCAGCTCGCCGGTGGCCGGATCCCACACCGCGAGGCGCTGGGCGCCGACGCCGTGGTGCAGAACCACCCGGGCACCGGCGAGCGCGAACCACGAGGCGCCCACTCTCCATAACGCGCCGGCGCACTCCTCGGGCATCGGCAGCACGCACGTGACTTTGTTGGATGCCAGTTCGATGCGGTGCAGGTTCCACCATCCGTCCGGATCGGCCATCGCGTACAGGGTGTCGTTGCCGTCCCATTCCGCCTGCGGCACCGACACGTCCGGGCCGCCCAGCACTCGACGTACGTTGACGGCCACGCCGTCGACGATGTCGGCCACCATCAGGTCGGTGCCGTCCCAGGGCATGCGCGGGTGGTCCCAGCCGATCCAGGCCAGCCGCCGGCCGTCCGGGCTGATGCGCACCCCGGACAGGAAGTGGTGCGAGCGGGCCACGGTTCGGATCACCCCGGAATCCTCGGCGCCGGATCCGTCCAGCAGCACGGCGACGATGTCCCGGAACGTGCGGGCCACGGGGTCACCGCCGCCCGGGGCCGTCGTCTCGCGAATGCACCAGACCTCGGTCCCGCGCACGGTCGGGTCGGCGTACCAGTTCGTGGCATCGGGCGGGGTCAGGGGCCGCGAGCCGTGGTAGAGCCGCTGGTCGCTGTGCTCGGTGAACACCACGCTGCCGTCGTCGCACAACGCGTAGGGACGCCCGCCGTAGCCGCACAATTGGTTGCGCGCCGACCGATCGGCCCCCAGCACGTCGACGACCTCACCGGTGGCGTTGCGGCGCATCAGCCGCACGCTCGCCGTCGCCGGATCCGACGCGCACCACCACGTCTCGCCGGCCCGTCCACCGACCCAGGTCAGGCTGCCGGAGGCGGCCGCCGCCTGCTCCGGCGTGATCGGCGACGACCACTCCCCGGGCGCCTCGCTCACCAAGGGGCTCGCGCGATCGGCAGGCGTCCGGCAAGATCACAACTCGGTTGACACGTTATTTCGTGCCTTGACGGCCCCATCCCGTGAGGGTATTACTCGTCCTCATTTGACTGAACAAATTCGATTCGGGGGGTGAATCGGTATCACCCCGGATCTGCGTTACGACGTTGTAGAGCTGTGTTCGCGGCTGATCCGGTTCGACACCACGAACTACGGCGACGGCAAGTCCAACGGCGAGCGGGACGCCGCCGACTGGGTCGCCACGTTGCTCTCCGAAGCCGGCTATACGCCGACCGTGCTCGAGGCGGCGGCGGGACGGGCCAGCACCGTCGTCCGGATCGCCGGCGCCGATCGCAGCGCGCCCGGGCTGCTCGTGCACGGCCACCTCGACGTCGTCCCGGCCGAGGCGGCCGACTGGAGCTTCGACCCGTTCGGCGGCGAGGTGCGCGACGGCGCAGTGTGGGGCCGCGGCGCCCTGGACATGAAGGCCATGGACGCGATGATGCTGGCCGTCGCCCGTTCGTGGGCGCAGACCGGCTTCGTCCCGCCGCGCGACATCGTGCTGGCCTTCGTCGCCGACGAGGAGGACATCGGCGAGCTCGGCGCGGAGTTCCTCGTCCGCCAGCACGCCGACCTGTTCGCCGGGGTCACGTCGGCGATCGGCGAATCCGGCGGGTACAGCGTCTACCTGCCCGACGGCGCCCTGCTGTACCCGATCGCGACCGCTGAGCGGGGCACCGCGCGGGTCAAGCTCACCGCGCACGGGCCGGCCGGCCACGGGTCGCGCCGCAACCCGGGCAACGCCGTGGCGGCGCTCGCCCGCAGCGTCGCCCGGATCGCCGACCACCACTGGCCCGTGCACCTGACGCCCACGGTCACCGCGCTGCTGGACGGGCTCGGCGCCCACCTCGGCGCCCCCGTCGACCCGGCCGACCTCACCCCGCTCGGCGACGCCGCCCGGCTGCTGGAGAACACCCTGTCCAACAGCGTCAATCCGACGATGCTCAGCGCCGGCTACAAGGTGAACGTCATCCCGAGCGAGGCCGTCGCCTGGCTGGACGGGCGGGTGCTGCCCGGCGCCGCCGACGACTTCTTCGCCACCGTCTCGTCTCTGGTCGAGCCTTCCGTCACCTGCGAGGTACCGACCTACACCGCGCCGGTCTCGACACCGCCCGACACGGCCGAGTTCGCCGCGATGGCCGCCGCGCTGCGCGTTCACGACCCGGACGCCCTGGTGCTGCCGTTCTGCACCACCGGCGGCACCGACGCGAAGGCGTTCTCGGAGCTGGGCCTGGCCTGTTACGGGTTCGCGCCGGGACGCTGGGCGCCCGGCTTCGCCCACTGGGACTACGTGCACGGCGTCGACGAGCACGTCCCGATCGAGAGCCTGGCCTTCGGCGCCGGCGTGCTCGACACCTACCTACGCACCGACCCGAGGGAGAGAAGATGAGAAGACGGATCGTCGCGGTGGTCACGGCCGCCGCCTTGGTAGGGACCGCGGCACTGTTCGGGGGTACGCCCGGGGCGACGGCCAAGTCGCCGAAAACGCTGACCATGGCTACGGCACAGATCAAGACGTTCAACCCGTTCACGTCTTTCTATGACAGCGAATCAGCCATCCTGACGGCCATCTACCCGACGCTCGTGCAGTACGACAGCAAGCTCAACCCGGTGCCCTACCTCGCCGAGTCCTGGACGCAGTCGCCCGACCACCTGACTTGGACCTTTAAGATCCGCCAGGGTCTGAAGTGGACGGACAACCAGCCGATCACGGCCAAGGACGCCGCCTGGACGTTCAACCTGATCATGACCAACGACGACGCGGCCACGTCGAACGGCTCACTGCTCGAGAACTTCGTATCGGTCGCCGCACCGGACGACTCGACACTGATCATCAAGACCAAGGCGCCGCAGGCGAACATGCTCTACACGAGCATCACCGGTTCGAGCATTGCGATCGTCCCGCAGCACATCTGGGAATCGAAGGTCAAGGGCCTCAAGGACTACCTCAACAACAGCTACCCGGTCGTCGGGTACGGCCCGTGGATCCTCACCGGCTACAAGCCCGACCAGTTCGCCACGCTCGAGGCCAACAAGAACTACTACGACGGGCCGCCCAAGGTCGACCGACTGATCCTGCAGTACTTCAAGAGCGACGACGCCGCCATCGCCGCTCTGGAGAGTGGGCAGATCTCTGCGGCGTGGAACATCCCGGCGACCGGCTACAAGACGTTGCAGAGCGCCAAGAACGTGATGGCCTATCAGCAGGTCGCCAGCCGCTGGACCGGCGTCGAGATCAATCCCGGCGCCAAGACGCGCACCGGCAAACCGATGGGCACCGGCAACCCGATCCTCGCCGACGCCCAGGTGCGGCTCGCAATGGCTTACGCCCTCGACCGCGAGACCCTGGTCAAGAAAGTGCTCAACGGTCTGGGCACCCCCGGCCAAAGCTACGTCCCGCCGGCGTACACGCAGTGGGCGTGGAAGCCGTCGCCGGACGAGGCGGTGACCTTCGACCCGGCCAAGGCGAACCAGATCCTCGATTCGGCCGGCTATACCAAGAAGGGTGACTACCGGGTCGATCCGAAGACGCACAAACAGCTGGCGTTCCGGCTCGGCACGCACGCGGACGACGCCAACGACCAGCAGATCGCTCCGTACCTCGTCGGCTGGTTCAAGGCGGTCGGCATCAAACTCACGCTGCAGCCGCAGAGCTTCAGCGGCCTCAACGACAACCTGGCCAAGGGCGACTGGGATCTGCTAATGGACGGCTGGGGCACCAGCGCTGACCCGACCTACCTGCTCAGCATCCAGACCTGTGGCACGTTACCCAAGGACGACGGCTCCGGCGGCAACACCGATGCCTTCTTCTGCGATCCGGAATACGACAAGCTGTTCAAGGAGCAGACGGCGCAGTTCGACGTCAAACAGCGAGCCGCGACCATCGGCAAGATGCAGGACATCTTGTACAAGGCCAACGCCGACATCATGTTCTACAACAACAACATCCTGTGGGCAGTGCGCACCGACAAGGTTGCGAACTTCCGGACCGGTCAGCCCGACGCGAGCGGCAGCTACCCGGTGCAGACGCTGTTCATCTCCTGGAAGCAGGCGACCCCCGTCGGTGGCAAGAGCTCGTCCAGTGCGGGGTTGTGGATCGGCATCGGCATCGCCGTGGTGGTGGTCGTCGCGGCCGGTGCGTTCTTCACGCTGCGGCGCCGCTCGACCGCCGCCGAGCGCGAGTGAGCATCGCCTTCCCTCTCGAGTTGTCCGCGCTTCGCGATGTCATAGCGTCGCAAAGCGCGGACAACGTCGGATGGGGTGAACGTGGCTGATCCGGTAGCCGCGGGACTGGCCGGCGAGGTGGCCGATGCGGTCGCGTCGCCGGCCGGGCCGCGGTGGTACCGCTCGGGGTTCTGGCCGTACCTGGCGTCCAAGCTCACCGGCGCGGTGATCAGCTTCCTGGTGATGCTGGTCATCGGCTTCACGATCTTCAACGTGATGCCGGCGGACCCGGTGTCGGCGCTGACCCGGTCGCACCCGACGAGCCCCGCGCAGATGGCCGCGCTGCGCAAGCAGCTCGGCGTCGACCTGCCGGTGTGGCACCGCTTTCTGAACTTCGTCGGGCACACGTTGACCGGCAACCTCGGCGACTCGTGGCAGTACCACCAGTCGGTCTCGTCTCTGATCGCCGACCGGCTCTGGCCGACCGTGCTGCTGATCGGATCCTCCACGGTCATCTCGGTGGTGCTCGGGTTGTGGCTGGGCATCCGCAGCGGGTGGCGGCACGGCAGCGTGTTCGACCGGCTGTCGTCGGGCATCTCGTTAACGCTGTGGTCGGTGCCGACGTTCTGGCTCGGGCTGATCCTGCTCGTGCTGTTCACGGTGGGCGCCGGGCCCATACCGTCGGGTCTGTTCCCGGCGGCGGGTATGTCGACCCCCGGCTACCAAGGTTCGTGGCTCGGCCAGGTCGGCGACACGGCCCACCACCTGGTGCTGCCCTGCCTGACGCTGGTGCTGGTGATCTTCGCCCAGTACGTGACGATCATGCGCTCGTCGATCATCGACGAGCTCGGCTCGCCCTACCTGCTCACCGCCCGGGCGAAGGGGCTGCGCGACGACGAGGTGCGGCGCCGGCACGCCGTACCTAATGCGCTGCTGCCGTCGGTGACGGTGATCTTCCTGCAACTCGGCACGCTGCTGGCCGGGGCAATCACCGTCGAGACCGTGTACTCGTGGCCCGGGCTCGGATTTCTCACCTTCCAGGCGCTGCAGATCCCGGATCTTCCTTTGCTGGAAGGCACATTCGTCGTGCTGAGCGGTTCGGTGATCGTCATGAACCTGCTGGCCGATCTGCTCTACCGTGTGCTCGATCCCCGGGTCCGGGCGCAATGACCGCCGCCGTTGTCGCATCGCCGCCGCGGTTGGAGGGGGCGCGGCGATTCGCGCGCGAGTTCTTCCGGATGCCCACCGCGATCGCCGGGCTCACCATCCTCGTGGTGTTCACCGTCCTGGCGTTGAGCGCGCCGTTGTTCATCAGCGGCGACGACCTGGACGTCACGAAGGCGACGGGGGGCCAGCTCGCCCCGCCGGGCCACGGCTACCCGCTCGGCACCGACCAGCCCGGCCGCTCGGTGTTGTTGCTGCTGATCTGGGGGACGCGCACGTCGCTCGCGATCGGCGTGATCGCGACGTTGCTGGCGATGGTGCTGGGCAGCGCGGTCGGCCTGCTCGCCGGGCACTACCAGCGCTTCGCCGGACGGGCGCTGATGCACGTCACGGACTGGTTCATCGCCCTTCCCTCGCTCCCGCTGGCCATCTCGCTGTCAGCGGTGCTGGGCCAGGGCGCGCGGTCGATCACCATCGCCATCGCGGTGACGTCCTGGACGTCGACCGCGCGACTCGTGCGAGCGCAGACGCTCGCCGTCGAGGCCCGTCCGTTCATCGAACGGGCGCGGGCGCTGGGCGCGGGCAACGTGCAGATCATGGTGCGCCACGTGCTGCCGAACGTGGCGCCGCTGATCCTGGTGTCGAGCACGCTTACCGTGGCCGGGGCGATCCTGTCCGAGACGACGCTGACCTTCCTCGGGCTGGGCAACCCGACCGAGGTGTCGTGGGGGACGATGATCAACCAGGCCTACACCGGCAGCGCGGTCACCCGCGGGGCGTGGTGGTACCTGTTGCCGCCGGGCATCGCCATCGTGGTCGTTGTGCTGGGCTTCACCATGACCGGGCGTGCCGTCGAGCACATTCTCAACCCCCGGATGATGACCCGATGAGCCTGCTCGAGGTGCGCGACCTGAACGTCACCTACGGGGCTGACGTCCGGGCGGTGCGCGGCGTCGACTTCGCCCTGGACGCGGGGCAGACGCTCGGCATGGCCGGCGAATCCGGATCCGGCAAGTCGACGGTGGCGCTGAGCCTGCTGCGGCTGCTGCCGGCCACCGCGACGGTCACCGGCGAGGTGCGGCTCGGCGGCGAGGACGTGCTGACGATGGGATGGGGCCGGCTGCGCGCCGTGCGGTGGGCCGAGGCGTCGATCGTGTTCCAGGGGGCGATGAGCGCGCTGAATCCGGTCCGGACGATCGGCGAGCAGATCCGCGAACCGATCCTGCTGCACGAGAAGGTCGGCGTCCGGGCTGCCCGGGAACGTACAGCTGAGCTGCTGGATGCAGTCGGGGTGCCGTCGCGGCGCATGGCCGCCTACCCGCACGAGCTCTCCGGCGGGCAGCGGCAGCGGGTCATGATCGCGATGGCGCTTGCCTGCCGGCCCGACCTGATCATCGCCGACGAGCCGACCACCGCTCTGGACGTGATCGTGCAGGCGCAGATCCTGAAGCTGATCACCGACCTGGTGCACGAGGCGAAGATCAGCATGATCATGATCAGCCACGACCTGTCCGTCCTGGCCGACACCTGCGACCGGCTCGCGGTCATGTACGCCGGGCGGATCGTCGAGATCGGCGACTCGCGGCAACTGATCGAGGCGCCCAGGCATCCGTACACAAAGGCGCTGTCCAGCGCGTTCCCCAAGATCGGTGACCCCGCGTCGCGGCTGGCGCCGTCCGGGCTGCCCGGGGACCCGCCTGACCCGTCGGCGATCGGCGCGGGCTGCCCGTTCGCGCCCCGCTGCCCCGAGGTGTTCGACGCCTGCTCCACCCGCGAGGTGGAGCTCTGGCCGGCCGGCCCACCCGACAGCGCCCGCGAGTCGGCCTGCCTGCGCGTCCTCCCCGAGTTCGCTGAGGTGCCCGCGTGAACCGCCCGGTTCGGCCCTTCCCCTCCTTGATCAAGAGGGAGAAGTGGTCGCTGGAGCAGCCACTTCTCCCTCTTGATCATGAAAGGGGGGAGGGGTGACCGCCACGACATCTGCCGCGCCGGCGCTCGAGGCGCGCGACTTGTACGTCACGTTCCCGGCCCGGCGCGGACGGGGGCCGGCGCGGGCGGTCGACGGCGTCAACCTGACGGTGGGCGCCGGTGAGATCGTGGCGCTGATCGGCGAGTCCGGCTGCGGCAAGAGCACGCTGGCCCGGGCGCTGGTCGGCCTGGTCCGTCCGACGGCCGGCGAGGTGCGCTACCAGGGGACGACGCTGCGCTACTCGAGCAAGGCGTTGAAGCAGTTCCGTCGACACACGCAGCTCGTGCTGCAGGACCCGGGTGGCGCGCTGAACCCGAAGCAGAACGTGTTCGACGCCGTCGCCGAGGGACCGCGGCTGCACGGGCTACGTACCGGGCTGGGCCAGCGGGTGCACGACGCCCTGTCGCGGGCCGGGCTGCGTCCGCCCGAGCAGTTCATCGCCCGCTACCCGCACGAGCTCTCCGGCGGACAGCAGCAGCGCGTCGTCATCGCCGGGGCGCTCGCCCTCGACCCGTCGGTGATCGTCGCCGACGAGCCGGTCGCATCGCTGGACGCGTCCGTGCGTGGCGAGATCCTGCGGCTGATCCTCGATCTGCGGTCGTCCCTCGGACTCTCGGCGCTCGTGGTCAGCCACGACCTGGGGCTGGCCTGGAACATCGCCGACCGGGTCGCGGTGATGTACCTGGGGCGCATCGTCGAGATGGGCACCGTCGAGGACGTCCTGCTGCGCCCGCAGCACCCCTACACCCAGGCGCTCATCTCCGTACTGCCCGGTACGGACGTCGATCCGGTGCTGCTGCGCGGCGAGCCACCGGACCCGACCGCCATCCCGGGCGGTTGCCGATTCCACCCGCGCTGCCAGCGCTTCGCCGCCCTGGACGCATCCGACGAGCGGCGTGCACTGTGTACGGGCCGCAACCTGCCCGTCCTGCCGGCCGACGAGCCGGGCGTGGCCTGCCACCTCGCAGAGTTGTCCGCACTCGGTGACGCCAGGACATCGCAAAGCGCGGACAACTCGGAATAGGAGCGATCGTGAAAGTCCTGATCTCCGCTGACATGGAGGGCGCAACCGGCGTCACGTTTCCCGACGACGTCGAGCCCGACTCGCCGCGCTGGGAGTACTACCGGGTGCTGTTCGCCGACGACGTGAACGCCGCGATCGGCGGCTTCTTCGATGCCGGCGCGGACGAGGTGCTCGTCAACGAGGCCCACTCCAGCCAGCGCAACCTGCTGCTGGACCGGCTCGACGACCGGGCGACGCTGCTGATCGGACGGCACAAGCCGCTGTCCATGATGCAGGGCGTCGACCGGCACCACGACGCCGTCGCGTTCATCGGCTACCACGCCGGCGCCGGCACCCAGGGCGTGCTCGCGCACACCTACCTCGGCAACACGATCACCGGAGTCTGGCTCAACGACGTGCCGTGTAGCGAGGGCTATATGAACGCGGCGCTGGCCGCGGAGTTCGGGACCTCCGTCGTCCTCGTCACCGGCGACGACCGCGCCTGCGACGACGCGAAGAGCTACGCCCCGACTGCGCAGCTGGTCGCCGTCAAGACGTGCATCGACCGGTACAGCGCGATCTGCCTGCCGCCGTCCAAGACATCAGCCCTGATCCGGGCCGCGGCCGCCGCCGCGCTCGACCCGCTGCCCACCGTCGAGAAGCCGGCCGGCCCGTTCCGGTACGTCGTCGAATTCGACGCGACGCATCCGGTGAACATGGTGACCGGCATCCCCGGCGTCGAGCAGATCGCCGAGCGACGGGTGGCCTTCGAGCTGCCGACCATGATCGAGGCGATCCGCTGCTTCCGCGCCGTCACGCAGATCGCCAGCGGCAGCGTCGAAAAGTCGTATGGATGACCTGACGGATCTGCTGCGGCTGCTCGTCGAGCACGAGTCACCGACCGGATCTACAGCCACCCTGCGGGACGTCCTGATCGAGTTGTTGCGCGATGCCGGCGCCGATGCACACGCGGACGGCGAGCACATCGTGGCGCACGTCGGCGAGGGCGCCGGGCACGTACTCGTGCTGGGCCACTTCGACACCGTGTGGCCGGTGGGCCGCCTCGCCGAGGCGCCGTTCACCGTGAGCGGCGAGGAAGCCACCGGGCCGGGCGTGTTCGACATGAAGGGCGGCCTCGTGTCGCTCCTGTACGCGCTGAAGCTCGCCCGCCCGGCCGGGCCGGTGCGCATCGTGTTGACCGCCGACGAGGAGATCGGCAGCCCGGACGGCGCTCGGGTCGTCGAACAGCACGCGGGGGACGCGGTCGCCGTGTTCGGGCTCGAACCGCCGCTGCCGGGCGGCACCCTGAAGGTCGGACGCCGCGGGGTGGCCCGCGTCCGCATCACCGTACGCGGGCGCGAAGCGCACGCCGGGCTGGACGTCGCGGCCGGAGTGTCAGCGATCGACGAGCTGATCGACCACGTGGCGGCGCTGCGCCGGCCGAGCGTCAACGTCGGCACCATCAGCGGTGGCACGCGGGCCAATGTCGTCGCCGGTCACGCCACCGCCGAGCTGGGCCTGCGGTTCGCCACGCCGGATGAGGAATCCGCGATCTTCGCCCGGCTCGACTCGCTGACTCCGATCCGCGACGGCGCGACGATCAGCGTCGAGACGCTGACCCGCCGTCCGGCGTGGGAACCGTCCGCGTCGACCGAACTGGCCGGCCACGTCCGCACCGTCGCCCGGGAACTGGGCGAGACGATCGGCGCCGCGATATCGCCCGGTGCCGGCGACGCCAACCTGACCGGCGCCCGCGGCATCCCGACCGTCGACGGCCTCGGCCCGCGCGGCCACGGCGCCCACGCCCGGGACGAGACGGTCGAGCTGCCGTCCATCCGGGCGCGCGGGGAACTGCTCGCCCGGTTACTCACCGTCCCTCGATGATCGTCGATCTTGTGCCATGTAAAGTGCTTTCCGTTCGATGTGGATCTTGGGAATCCGGGCGCTTGCTGACGCAAACATCCGGATAGATCTCTCGGTTCGGCGGCCAGCCTCGGACGAGTCCTTCTCGCCAGCCTGCCCCCCGGGCGCGACCACACAATGAGGATTGAATGACACTCGCATCATCGATGCTGCGACGCGCCGGGCTGATTGCCGTCCCGGCCGCAGTGCTCGTCCTGGCCGCCGCCGGCCCAGCCGGCGCGGCGCCGGTCGGCGTACCTCCGTCGGGCACCGGCGGCTCGGTGACCGGATGGGGCCAAGGCTCGGCAGCGACGGCGGACCCCTCCCTGACCGGCAAGACCGTGATCGCGATCGCCGCCGGCGGCCTGGACAGCATGGCGCTGACCTCCGACGGCAAGGTCACCGCCTGGGGCTACTACATCAGCCGGTCGACCGTGCCTCCGGCCCTGGCCACCAAGACCGTGACCGCCATCGCCGCCGGTGGCAGCCACGACCTTGCCCTGACCTCCGACGGCACGGTCACCGCCTGGGGCGAAAACAACTACGGCCAGGCGACGGTACCCCTGCTGCTCACCGGCGTGACGGCCATCGCCGGCGGCTCGCAACACAGCCTGGCGCTCACCTCCGACGGCCGGATCACCGCTTGGGGCGGCAACCCGTACGGTGTTACCGACGTGCCCGCTGCGGTCCAGGGCAAGACCATCGCCATCGCCGCCGGGTCGTTCCACAACCTCGCGCTGACCTCCGACGGCAAGGTCACCGCCTGGGGCTACAACTACTACGGCCAGACGGACGTCCCGGCCGGACTGCACGACGTGACGGCCATCGCGGCCGGCGGTGACCAGAGCCTGGCGTTGACCTCGGACGGCAACGTCGTCGCTTGGGGTGACAACGAGTCCGGCGAGGCAACTGTGCCCGCGTCGGTACAAGGCAAGACCATCGCCATCGCCGCCGGCGATCAGTACAGCATGGCTCTCACGTCCGACGGCAAGGTCACCGCGTGGGGCAACGACCACTACGGCCAGGCGTCGGTACCGTCCACGCTGGACGGAGCGACCGCCATCGCCGCCGGCGCCTTCTACGGCCTGGCGATCGTCGGCTATCTCGCTCCGAAGGTCACTACTCAGCCGGCGTCGCAGACCACGGCCACCGGCGGCACTGTTTCCTACACGGCCGCGGCCACCGGTAACCCGACCCCGACCGTCGCCTGGCAGGTCTCCACCGACGGTGGCAAGACCTATGAGCCGGTCGCCGACGCCACGACCACGACGCTCAAGGTTCCCGCAAACGCCGATACCGACGGCAACCGCTACCAGGCGGTGTTCACCAACCTCAAGGGAACTGCCACCACGGACGCGGCGACGCTCGCCTTGTCGGCGACGTCCGGCGGTACGACCTCCGCGGGCGGCAGTAGCGCACCGGCCACACCGGCGAGCAGCCCGGCCTCGCCCGCCGGCGCCTCGTCCCTGCCCAACACCGGCGCCTCGGTGGCGACCCCGCTCATCGCCGCGCTGGTCCTGATCGGCGCCGGTGGAGCCCTCACGATCCTCGCCACCCGCCGCCGCATCAGGACGGCCCGCCACCGCTGACGCAGCCACGATCGGATCAAGCAACCCTCGGCCGCCTGAGACGGCCGAGGGTTGCTTGATTTCGAGGACGAGTCCGGCTCGACCCGGTCGGGTGAATCCCGCCTGACGTACGCGTATCCCACGACCGACGCGCACGGGGCGTGCGACGCGAAACAGCGGTTTCGGTCAGCTGAGTGGGACGCGAGGTGGCCTCGCCGCGCCTGCGCGGGTGATCATTCACCCACGTTCACGACAAGCACTACGAAGACCGCGTATCCCGAAATTTCGCCCGTCACCCGGCCGGCGGCGTGCGCCCCCATCATGATCTCGGAGATCTCGCAGATGACGAGCTACTACGGCATGCAAGCGTACAAATCAGCCAAGCGTGTTGCCGTGGTCTCGTCCGCCGAGATCGCGGGCGACTCGAGCCGACAGCGGCAAATGCTGTTCCCGTGCATCACCCGCGAGGTGAGTGGCAGCTCGCGCCTGTCGGCCGGGCTGGTCCGCATGCCCGGTGCCGGCGTATCCCTGGTGCACCGGCACGTACGGTCGGAGCTGATCGTGGTGTGCTACGAGGGGCAGGCGGCCACGCTGGTCGGCCCGGAGCTGACCGTGCACCTGCACGGGCCGGGTGACTTCGTGTTCATCCCGGAAGGTGTCCCGCACGTCGCGGTGAACCTCAGCCGAACCGAGCCCGTTCTGGCGGTCGAGGCCCGCACCGATCCGATGTTCAACGACGACGTCGAGCTGCTCGCCAACCTGCAGCCGGCCGCCCAGCGCCGCGCGCTCGAGCTACAAGAAGCGTTCGCCCTCCGCCTGGCGACCGCGTCGTGACGGGCGTGCTGGCGCCGGCGCTGGCCCGGCGATCCCGCGCCGTTCGGAGCGGACCGATCGACGATTTGTTCGCTCTCACCGCTGGTCGTCAGGACCTGGTCTCGTTCGCGGCCGGCGCGCCGGATGCGGATGCGTTGCCCGTCGACCTCGTGCTTCCGGCCACCCAGCGCGCGCTCGCCCGATGGGGACCGGCCGCCTTGCAATACGGATCCACGCAGGGCCTGCTGCCGCTGCGAGAGGCGTGCCTTCCGGTACTCGCGGCGCGTGGCATCCAGGTCAGCACGGACGAGGTGCATGTAGCCACCGGCGCCGCGGGCGGGCTGAACAACCTGGGCATGGCGCTGCTGGACGAAGGCGACACCGTGGTGGTCGAGCGGCCGACCTACGGGCCGGCGGTGAAGGTCTTCCGCAGCTACGGCGCGGACGTCGTCGATGTCGCGTGCGACCACGACGGGCTGATCCCCGAGGCACTGGACGCGATGCTGTCGACGCGCCCGGTGAAGGCGGTGTACCTGCTGCCCACGTTCCAGAACCCGACCGGGCGCACGATGTCGGCGCAGCGCCGGGCGGCGGTGGCCGACCTGCTGGTGCGACACGGGGTGCTGGCCATCGAGGACGACGTCTACAGCGATCTGCGCTTCGGCGGATCACCGGTGGACGCCCTGTGGTCGCACGCCCCGGATCAGGTCGTCTACCTGACGTCGCTGTCCAAGACGCTGGCCCCGGCGTTGCGCACCGGAATCATGGTCGTGCCGCCGCGGCTGGCCGAGGCGGTGCTCGCACTGAAGCAGGGCATCGACATGCAGACCTCGTCCTTCACCCAGGCCGTGACGACGGAGTTGCTGCGCGCGCCCCGCCTGGCCGCGCACGTCGGCGCGACCGTCGATCTCTACCGGCGCAAGCGCGACGCCCTGGTGAACGTGCTGACCGCCGGGTTGTTCGGAGAATTCACCTGGCGGGTGCCGGACGGCGGCTTGTTCCTCTGGCTGCAGGGGCCCCGCGCCTTCGATGCCGACGCGTTGCTTCCTAGGGCGCTGGACGCCGGGGTGGCCTACCTGCCCGGCAGCGCCTTCCACGTCACGCCCGAGGACGGTCGCAACACGCTGCGGCTCAGCTACGCGTCTCCGGCCCTGCCGGACGTCGAGCGGGGCGCCGCCCGCCTCGCCGCGTGCCTGCGGCAGCACGCGTGAGCGAGTCGGCCCACCCGATCGTCGGCGTCTGGATCGTGCACGCCGCGGGCGCCCCGTTCGAGCACCACGTGATGCTGTTCCACGCCGACGGGACGATGGTGCAGTCCAACCCGGACGCCGGCAATCCGGCGACCAGCGACAGCAGCGGCCTGGGCGTGTGGCAGCCGGAGGGACTCGTCGTGCGCGGTCGCTTCGTCGAGATCACGGCCGATCGAGTGACGCACGCGGCTCGGTGCCGGGGCGAGATCTCCTTCGTAATCCGCGTGCGCGGCGACGAGCTGGACGGTACGTGCGAGACCCGATTCGTCGACCTGGCCACCGAAGCGCCCGGGCCGTCATCCCGCGGCACTCTGACCGGGACGCGATTACGACCGTTCAGCGGGTGAGTTTGCGGGCGATCGTCCTGGTCAGGGCGGCCAGGTTCTTGGGCGTGAATCGGAACCAGAACGCGGCGTAGCAGCCATTGGTGCGGAAGTCCGGATTCACCGACGCGTACACCTTCGCCGAGGGGCGCTCGAAGAAGCTCGCCGGATAGCGTCCGAGCGTCTCCGCGGTCATGAAGATATTCACGAAGAAGAGCCCCGTGTCCTCGCGCATCTCATAGTGACCTTCGTCGGCCAAGGTCAGTAACGCGTCGCGAACAGGCCCGGCTTCGCCGCTGCGCTGCGACGGGTCGAACGGCGTGTGGTCGGCCAGAGCTTCGGTGATCGAGATGAAACCCATGACGCTGGCGAGCACGACACAGGTGTATCGCGTGAACGGATGGCGGACCTTGTTCTGAAAGAAGAACACCACCGCCGAGAGCAGATGCAGTCCGCGATTTCGGAATTCCGGCGCGACGCGTAGCTTGCCCCAGCTGACGATCCGGCTGCGGGCCGCGGCGCCGGCGGGCATCGATTGCCAGAACTGGAAGCCGACGACGTCATGGGTGTCGGCGCGCCGGAAGACGTGCCCGAGGTCGTACGCGCGCAGCTGAACGGCGAAGTGCTCAAGGTCCTCGGAGGCGAGCTGGTTGGAGAACGCGTGCAGTTCCCGAATGTGCTCGGCGGTGAGCGACCCGCGGCGAACGGTCTCCAGCCGAACGCGGGGTTTCCGCCGCGACAGACGTAACAGAAGGTCGATCACGCGGCGATGAAAGCACGAGTCGCGCAACGCCCGGGGATCTGACCCCCCGGGCGTTGCGCCGAACGGACCAGTCAGTGAGAGATCTGACCGAACCACCGCAGCGCGTCGGCGAAGCCGGTCTTACCGGAGTCGGTGTGCAGCAGGTTGCCGACGTCGATCAGCGACACGTCGGTGGCGCCGTGGTCGGTCAGTTGCTGCTGGCACAGGTACGAGTTCTGGATGGCGACGTCCCGGTCGCCGTGTGCGGCGTAGATCCGGACGGGCACGCGCGGCGTCCAGGCACAGCTGACGTCGTTCGTGGCCAAGGCGGCGGCCAGCACCCCCGTCGGGTGGCGCAGCTCGTCCAGCATCGCCGGGGTCAGCAGCTCCTCGGGTGAGGCCGGCAGGGCCGCGAAGATCACGTCGTCGGTGTGCTGGCCGTCGTAGAGCGGGGCCACCGTCTTGTCGTACGGAGCCTGGAAAACATCGCGCGCGTCGGCATATAGGTGGTACAGGCGATTCCAGGCCGTGAGGACGTAGCCGAGGTAGAACGCCGACTCCTTCGGGTCGAGCGTGCCGTCGAACATCGCCGGTAGCTCGGCGTCCGCTATCCGGTAGGGCCCGCTGATCGGGGCGACAGCGGCCAGCCGGAACGACGGGTCGACGCCGGCCTGCAGTGCCTGGCTGAACGCCATCGCCGCCTGGCCGCCCTGCGAGAAGCCGGTGACCAGTACGCGCGGGTCGAGCGAGCGTCCCACCGTGCCGGTGAACGTCCGGGCCGCCCGCAGCATGTCCAGCGTGGCTGTAGTTTCGGTAGTCAGCTGGCCGTACGGGTGGTGACCGGGGCCGACGCCCAGGCCGAGGTAGTCAGGGGCCACGGCGGCGTATCCGGCCGACGCGAGGCTCAGCCCCTCGGCCGAGCGCCCCTCGTCGTCCACGGACGGCGCCTCCGACGCGCCGGCCATCGTGCCGTGGTTGTAGCTGATGACGCGCAAGCGGCGCTGATGATCGCGGGGCAGCCCGACGAAGCCGCTCGCCGTGGTCGGCGCGCCGTGCTCGTCGATCGTCCGGTAGACGATCCGGTAGGCGTCCACGCCGTAGCGCACCTGCGACGTGTCGAATCCGTCGGCGCGCAGCGACGAGGTGATCGCGGCGGTCGACATGTGCTGCAGCGGCGTCACGCTCACCACCGACCCGCGCGGGCTCGCGGGTTCCGGCTTGGGTGCGGCCGAGGCCGCGGTACCGGCGGCGATCACGCCGGCGCAGGTGAGGACGGCGATGCTGGTCAAGATCGGTTTCGATGTCATACCCCGACGCTATGAACGCGGCCTACGCTCATCGATGGAGCAACATCCCCATCCGGGGTAGGCCTAACTCCCCAACCGACACTCCCCAACCGACACTCCCCAACCACACTCCCGCAAGCGGGTCCTTCTATCGGGAGGAAGAGTGAGGGGTTAGAGCCAGCGTTGGAACCAGTCGCGGGTTCGGTTCAGAACGTCGAGTTGGTGGTTGCGTTCGCGGATCGAGTGGTTCTCTCGGGGGTAGGTGATGTAGTCGTGCTCGACGTCGAAGTGTACGAGGGCGCGGTGCAGGTATTCGGCTTGGCTGACGGGGACGTTGGTGTCGTCTTGGCCGTGCAGGATCAGTACCGGTGTGCGGATCTTCGAGGCGTAGGAGATCGGGCTGCGCTGGTCGTGGCGGTGCGGTCCCGGTCCTTCCCAGCCGGCGCTGCCGCTCAACGCAGCTTCGAATGCCCCTTCCTGGCCGGTGGCGGCGAGCATGCCCCAGTCGCTGATGCCGGCACCCATGACAGCCGCCTTGAACCGGTCGGTCTGCCCGACGGCCCAGGCGGCCATGAAGCCGCCGTGACTCCACCCGGCGATGCCGAGCCGGTTCGGGTCGGCGACACCACGGCTCGCCAGGACGTCGATGCCGGTCAAGATGTCGGTCCACTCAGTACCGCCGACCTCGCCCGCGACCTGAGCGGCGAAGGCGTGACCTCGACCGGTACCCCCGCGTGGGTTGGGCAGGAACACCGCGAACCCCGCGGCGGCGAGCCACTGCGCCGAGGGGTGCCAGCCGAGATTGAGGCTGTCGGTATACCGGTCCTGAGGTCCACCGTGCACCACCGTGATCAGAGCAAACGGCCCGTCCGGTCGCGACGCGCCAGGCGGAAGGACGAGCAGACCATCGAGGTGTAGACCGTCCTCGGCCGGATAGTCCAGCCGCTCCTGCGACCCCCAATCGATGCGGCGCAAGATCGGGCTGACGTCACTGAGACGCTGCAAAGGTTGCTGGATCGGCCCGGCGTACGCGTCTTTCGGCTCCGCGGCACTGCTCAGCACGACGGAGCAGACATCGCCCCGCCCGCTGACCGTCAATTGCTCGGCCGAACCGGTGAAGCGACGCAGTTCGGTGAAGCGACGTTCGTCGGGATCGAGCCGCGTGAGGGCCGTATCCAACCCGTCCGCGAACAGAGCGAGTGGCATGCCAGCATCGACTTGCACGAGAGTCGTCGGACAGGACGACATGCCCGCGGTCAGATTCCGATGCCCGGAGCCGGCGCCGTGCAGAGGATGCCGGCCTGACGATGCGGCCTCTGTCGCCAGCTCGACGTCGAATACCGCATCGCCACCAACCAGGCCGGGCGGGGTTAGCGCAAGATACGACAAGTGCCAACGATCCTTCGCTCGCCACCAGCACAATGAATTCGCCGAAATCTCGGCCAGGCCAAGATCGACGACCGAGCCAACGCTGACGTCGTGCAGATGCAACCGAGGGTCGCGCTGCCCCTGATCGAGCGTCGAGGTCGGCCAGGTCAGCACCGCGACCGGCCCGCCGTCCGGGCGTCGGGCAACCTCGACCACATGACGTCCATCAAACGTCGCCAGAGGTGAGATCATCGAGGAACCGAGGTCGAGCCGCCACAGCCGCACCCGCGGTTCACGCTCGCTCCACGATTGAGCGTCGTCTCGCTCGGCGATGCGCTGCTGCGCCTCACGATCCGGCTCGTCACACGCGATCAGCGCAATGTGGCGGCCGCCGGCGAGAACCTCGAACCCCTCTACGCCGCCCGTCCGACAAGTGAGCGCCTCGACCTGGCCACCGGCGCACGAGACGGAGTGCAGCTGAGCGGTTCCTTGTTCCTCCCGATCGGACAGGAAGAACAGCGAGCTCGAGTCAGCAGCCCACTTCACCTGGGTGACCGCCTCGCTGCCACCGGTCAGGGGACTCGCCGCGGCGGCGTCGTCCACCGGCGACATCCAGAGCACGCTCTCCGGCCGCGCGGCGGACTGACCCACACGGCGCACGCCGTAGGCGACCCAACGCCCATCGGGCGAAACGCACACGTCGTGCGGGACACCGGCGTCAACCACATGCTCCGCACGCAACACCAACCCGCCGTTCACCTACTACCCCCAGTTCGCGCGTTGCCCACAATGGCCTCCGACGCGGCCTGCCGAGCTAAGCAGATGCCGAACATGCCCAACAGAGTTCCGAAGCTGACTCGCCGACGGCACGGAGGTGCGGTCAGATCTCACGAAAAACGCGGTCAGCGGTCACTCTCGAGCCACACTCCCCAACCGACACTCCCCGATCGACCTGACAGGCTGACCGTCATGACGCCGGACGAGCTGCGCCGGACGCGCTTCGCCGCGCAAGGCCTGGCCGCGACCAGACCCCGCGCGCCGGCCGACGTCGTACGCACCCTGCTCGGCGTCCAGGCCCAGGACGTGCGCGCGGCCCGGCTGGCGTTGCGGGCGCGCCGGGCAGCGGCCGCCGAGATCGACGCCGCGCTCGCCGACGGAACGCTGGTCGTGTCCTGGCTGATGCGCGGCACGCTGCATCTCGTCCACCGTGACGACTATCCGGCGCTGTGGGCGCTCACGGCGCCGGCCGCGCTCACAACCAATCAGCGCCGGCTCGGCGAGGAGGGCGTTCCCCCGGCCGACGCCGACCGGGCGCTGACGATCATCGACCAGGCGTTGGACGACGGGCCGCTGCATCGCGCCGAGCTGGCGCAAGTGGTGAACGCCGCCGGCGTCCGCACCGAAGGCCAGGCGATGCCGCACATCCTGATGCTTGCCGCGCTGCGCGGACGCGTCGTGCTGGGACCGCTCCGCGACGGTCGGGCGGCCTTCGTACGTAACCGCGATCGGCCGCCCCCGTTGGTGGGCGAGGCCCGCGCCGCGGCGGTCACCGACCTTGTGCGCCGATACCTGCGCGGGCACGGCCCGGCCACCGCCGCTGACCTCGCCACCTGGTCGGGACTCGGTCTGCGCGACGTGCGCGCCGGGGTGGGCGCGCTCGCCGACGAGCTGTGCGAGGACGGCGACCTCATCGACATCGCCGAGCGCGCCGCCGCTCCCGCGAGCGCGCCCGCCCGGCTGCTGCCGGCCTTCGACCCC